>ENA-OURU01000127-OURU01000127.1-human-gut-metagenome-genome-assembly--contig:-NODE-127-length-108869-cov-6.819132_pt1 | contig 108869 bp, 80 predicted proteins | sample MGYA00242137_ERZ509064 | MGnify/ENA primary metagenome ERZ509064 (study PRJEB26280, sample SAMEA2338777) | human gut metagenome | biome: human gut; feature: human-associated habitat; material: faeces...
TGCAGCAAAATTTGCCGAAAAGACACTTGTATACGCTTGTGAAGACGGGTTCTCACTGTTGTTGAATTTACAGAGATTTTTTCACAGGGTCTTTACAGATGTTGCACCATATCCTATGGCCATATTTACTGTATCTTATACTGAAAATACAGAAACACTTTCTGCTGGCACTGTCAGAACTCCGTCTGTTATATCTGCCGCATCTCCATTGGTATAGAGAATTTCCTTGATATTGAGTCCAGAGATTCTGCATGAAGCTGCGTTTGATGACGGATTTATTGCAACGATTATACTTTCATTATCATCGTATCGGCGATATACAAGCGGATATGCATTCTTTTCAGCATAGAGAAATTCAATCTTTCCGTTGCTCTTGAGTGCTGAGTGTGCTTGTCTGAGCTCTATAAGCTTTCTTACTTCATTATAAATTGAATCAGGATCATTTACAGCCTTTTCAACTGTAGGACGGTTGACATCTGAATCGATAGGAATATAAAGATCCTCAGGGTCTGCTGCAGAAAATCCCGCATTTACAGAGCTATTCCACTGCATAGGTGAACGTGATGCTGTTCTCTCAAAACCGCCCTCAACTGACTTTGCACCTTCAAGGTGACGCATTCCGATTTCATCACCATAATAAATAAAAGGAGCACCGGGCATTGTGAGAATGAATGAAAAAGCAAGCTTTATTTCTTTCTTGTCAAGGCGCTGAGAAATTCTGGACATATCATGATTGCCTGATGGTATACAGATAAGTCCTTTGCCTTCTGTTTTTGCATAGTTTTCTTCATATGTCTTTACAAACTCAGATGCATCACCTGTTCCCTTTCTGGAGAAAAAGGGCTCTTCCACACGGAAAAGGTCATTGTAATGTGAAGGACCGAAATGCAGCAGAAAATCCATGTGAAAACCACCCATAAGAGATTTATCCGGCTGACCCCATTCAGAAATCATAGCAGCCTCAGGAAATTCTTGATTCAGAAATGCTCTGAAATCCTGCCAGAGTGCAATTGTAGCCTTGCTGTCCGTATCTCCCTTTACAAGTGACTGTGCCATATCTACACGGAAACCGTCGCAGCCCATATTCAGCCAGAAACGCATAACATCTTTCATAGCCTCTCTTGTTGCCATCGGACCGGGGGCATCTACAGCCTGCATCCATGGCTTTGTAGGATTTGCAAAACCATAATTCAGTGCCGGCTGAATGGTATAGAAATTTGCCGCACAAGTGCCATCTCTGTCGGAAATTCCTCTTATAGAGCCTGTGATGTTCTCAATTCCACTTGCATCCTCCCATACGGAATCTGTCCAGATATATCTGTCTGTAAATTCATTTCTGTCAATCTTCATAGACTCCTTGAACCACGGATGCTCAATGGAAGTATGACCCGGAACGAGGTCGAGAATAACATGAATATCGAGTTTGTGTGCTTCTTCAAAGAAACGTTTCAGGTCTTCATTCGTGCCATATCTGGGAGCAACTTTTTTGTAGTTTGAAATATCGTAGCCTGCATCAAAGAAAGGTGATTCAAAGCATGGATTTATCCAGATTGCATTGCAACCTATACTTTTGATATAAGGCAGGCTCTCTGTCATACCTGCAAGATCACCTATACCGTCTGCATTTGTATCCTTATAGCTCTGAGGATAGATTTCATAGAATACTGCATTTTCAAGCCACTGTGGGTTGTTGTTTTTCATAGTATTTTCCTCCTGTACTTTTTTGACGACTTTTATATAGAATATTCATTTTTAGTTTACAGATGTTGTAAACATGTGCTATATTTATATTATATTCCTTTATGCGGAATAACTCTAATACTATTCCCGCAGATAATTGTATTATTCTACTTTTTTGGAGGGACTTCACCATGGAAAAACAGCGTTTTCTTGAAAAATGCAGACACGACACCCCAAGATTTCCAATAGAATGCTTTCAGAGCCTGTGTTCATAAGCGTTTTAAGAGTGTAGCAGCATGAGAAATCATAATCATGTACACAGGAGATTTCCCATTATTTTGTCCCATACGCTGTTATTTCTTGCTCGGCGATAAAAACTCCATACCGTATCATGCGGCGGATAGTCATGCGGCAGCATTCTCCACTGGCAGCCTGTCTTTACGATATACAGCACTGCTTCTACCAATGATCTCTTATGATATTTGCTTTTATTTCCGGATGGAAAGAATTCTTGGATTGCTTCCCATTGCTCGTCTGTCAAACCACTTTCGTAATTTGTTGCTTCATATTCTTTTTTCATTTTTCCTATTATATCACTTTTTCGCTATGAGCACAAGCTCTTAGGCGTTTGTTTTCTTTTTCCAATGCTTTGATCCGCTTTTTCAGCTGCTGATTCTCTTTGGCAATGCTCAATGCTTCTTCCAGGCTGCGTTCGCCGCAGCCAATATCAAGGCTTCCGATTTTTACTTTTCCGATCCAGCCGTACAGCGTATTTACGGGTATCTGAAGTTCATTTGCTGCTTTTACCGCACCTATCTTTTTTGCAAGCTTTACTGCCTGCACTTTGTACGCATTTTCATATTGTTTATTTTTTGACATTCCTTTTTCCTCCATTTTTCTTTTTTATTCCTTTGAGGTTAGGGTGTCAAGTTTTATTATACTACATCATTCTGTTCATAGCGAAAAAGTGATACAATAGCCACTTTGCTCTAGCTTCCAAAATTTGAACGAAATCTCAAAAAATCCTCCTTTTTTCTTGACAAAGAATATTCGATCATGTTATAATAGTTCTATCAAAAATATGTAATATATTCGAAAGCAAAGGAGGCATATTATGAAGAAACAATGGAAACGGCTGGCTGCCCTTTCGTCGGCAGCAGTCATGGCGGCGGGAACGCTGCTGTACTTCCCGACCGATACCCTGCAAAATATCTCGTGGGGGATCACGGCGAGTGCGGAGGAAACAGGTGCAGAGACGTGGAACGAAGGCAACCTGACCTGGACACTCACCGCCGACGGCACAATGACCATCAGCGGCTCAGGGGCGATGAAGGGTTATAGTTGGTACTCTGGTAGCCCTGCAACCCAAAAGAAAGACAACGTAAAAAAAGTTGTGATTCAAGAGGGTGTTACAAGCATCGGAAATTCTGCGTTTTACAATTGCAGCAATTTAAAAAGCATTGAAATTCCAGAAGGTGTCACAAGCATCGGAGCTTTTGCGTTTTATAATTGTGGCGGCTTAACCAGTATCGAAATTCCAGAAACTGTCAAAAACATCGGAAATGGTGCGTTTGCCGGGTGTGGCGGCTTAACTAGCCTCGAAATTCCGAGTGGTGTCACAAGCATTGGAGATAATACGTTTTCCGGTTGCAGCAGCTTGACAGACATCACGATTCCAGATAGTGTCACAAGCATCGGAAATTCTGCGTTTTCCGGTTGCAGCAGTTTAACAGACATCACGATTCCGGAGAGTGTCACAAACATTGAAGATTCTGCGTTTGAGTATTGCAGCAGCTTGACAGGTATCACAATTCCAGAGAGTGTTACAAGTATCGAAAGGTATGCGTTTCGGAATTGCACCGGCTTAAAAAGCATTACCATTCCAAAGAGTGTTGAAAGCGTAGGAGATGAAGCATTTTCCGGCTGTACTGTTCTGACTGAGGTGCTTCTTGAAGGCGGCTCTACGCTGACAAGCGAAAGTTTCGGTGAAGTTGCAGACAAAGTTGTAACCCGCTGGAACGAAGACAGCCTGATCTGGACACTCGCCGCCGACGGCACAATGACCATCAGCGGCACGGGAACGATGAAGAATTACTCTAATGATAGCCCTGCAACCCAGAAGAAAGACAACATAAAAAAAGTTGTAATTGAAGATGGCGTTACAAGCATCGGAGATAATGCGTTTTACGATTGCACTGGCTTAACCAGCATCGAAATTCCGAGTAGTGTCACAAGCATCGGAGATTGTGCGTTTTATAATTGTACCGGTTTAACCAGCATCACGATTCCGGATCGTGTCACAAGCATCGGAGATTCTGCGTTTAGGAATTGCACCGGCTTAACCAGCGTCACGATTCCAGATAGTGTCACAAGCATCGGAGATTGTGCGTTTTCTGGCACACTTTGGTTAACAAACAAACAGCATGAAGATTCACTTGTGATCGTAAATGGGATCTTGATCGACGGCACAGCTTGTTCGGGAGAAGTAACGATTCCGAACGATGTCACAAGCATCGGAGAGGGTGCGTTTCAGAATTGCACCGGCTTAACCAGTATCACGATTCCAGGTAGTGTCACAAGCATCGGAGAGGGTGCGTTTCGGAATTGCATCGGCTTAACCAGCATCAGCATTCCAAAGAGTGTTACAAGCATCGGAAATTTTGCGTTTTACAATTGCACTGACTTGACCAGCATCAATATTCCAGGTAGTGTCACAAGCATCGGAGATTATGCGTTTGACAGTTGCAGCAGCCTGACAAGCATCACCATTCCAAAGAGTGTCACAAGCATCGGAAATTTTGCGTTTTATGGCTGCGGCAAGCTGACCGTAAACCTTGAAAACGGCTCTACGCTGACGAGCGAAAACCTCGGCGTAAACGAAAGCCAAATCGCAACCTACTGGAACGAAGACAACCTGACCTGGACACTGGACGCTGAGGGCACAATGACCATCAGCGGTACAGGGGCGATGAAAGCCTATAATTGGGACTCTGGTAGCCCTGCAACCCAGGAGAAAGACAGCGTAAAAAAAGTTGTGATTGAAGATGGCGTTACAAGCATCGGAGATTATGCGTTTTACAATTGCAGCAGCTTGACAGACATCACGATTCCAAATAGTGTCACAAACATCGGAAATCATGCGTTTCTCACATGTGTTGGATTAACCGGCATCACGATTCCAGGTAGTGTCACAAGCATCGGAGAGGGTGCGTTTTCCGGTTGCAACAATTTAGCAAGCATCGAAATTCCAGAAGGTGTCACAAGCATCGGAAAGTGGGCATTTTCCGATTGCAACAATTTAGCAAGCATCGAAATTCCAGAAGGTGTCACAAGCATCGGAGATTCTACGTTTGAGAGTTGCACCGGCTTAACCAGCATCACCATTCCGAAAAGTGTCACAAGCATCGGAGATTATGCGTTTGGGCATTGCAGCATGACAAGCATTAACATCCCGGAAGGTGTCACAAGTATCGGAAATTATGCGTTTTACAATTGCAGCAATTTAGCAAGCATCACAATTCCGAGTAGTGTCACAAGCATTGGAGGATCTGCGTTTTCTGGTACACCTTGGTTAACAAACAAACAGAAGGATAAACCGCTTGTAATCGTAAATGGGATCTTGATCGACGGCACAACTTGTTCGGGAGAAGTAACGATTCCGAACAATGTTACAAGCATCGGAGCTTGTGCGTTTCAGAATTGCACCGGTTTAACCAACATCACCATTCCAAAGAGTGTTGCAAGCGTAGGAGGATCTGCATTTTCTGGCTGCGACAATCTAACCGAGGTGCTTCTTGAAGGCGGCTCTAAGCTGACAAGCGAAAATTTTGGTGAAGTTGCAAACAAAGTTGTAACCCGCTGGAACGAAGACAACCTGACCTGGACACTTACCGCCGACGGTACACTGACCATCAGCGGTACAGGGGCGATGAAAGCCTATAGTTGGGACTCTGGTAGCCCTGCAACCCAGAAGAAAGACAAAGTAAAAAAAGTTGTGATTGAAGAGGACGTTACAAGCATCGGAGCGTATGCATTTTACGATTGCAGCAGTTTAACAAGCATTGAAATTCCAGAAAGTGTCACAAGTATCGGAATGTGTGCGTTTTATAATTGTACCGGCTTAACCAGCATCACGATTCCAGATAATGTCACAAGCATCGGAATGTGTGCGTTTTATAATTGTACCGGTTTAACCAGCATCACGATTCCGGATAGTGTCAGAAGCATCGGAGATTCTGCGTTTTCTGGCACACCTTGGTTAAAAAGCAAACAGCAGAAAAATCCGCTTGTAATTGTAAATGGAATCTTGATCGATGGAACAACTTGTTCTGGAGAAGTAACGATTCCGGAAGGTATCACAAGCATCGGAGATTTTGCGTTTTACGATTGTACCAGCTTAACCAGCATCGAAATTCCAAAAAGTGTCACAAGTATCGAAAATAGTGCGTTTGCCAATTGCACCGGCTTAACCAGCATCGAAATTCCAGAAGGTGTCACCAGTATCGGAGACTTTGCGTTTTCCGACTGTACCAGCTTAACCAGCATCGAAATTCCGAGGAGTGTCACAAGCATCGGAATTGGTGTATTTGATAACTGTGGCAAATTGCCTGAAATTACGGTTCCCTGCGATTCTACGCTGACAAAAGACGCTTTTGACAACGCATCTGAGAAGGTAAAGCATCGTCATTCTCTCGTGAAAACCGATGCCAAGGATGCGACTTACACCGAAGCCGGAAACGTGGAATACTGGACCTGCGAGAACTGCAAAAAGCATTTCCTGTCTGACGAAACCGATGCAGAAGCTGCCAAAGAGGTGGAGTTGTCGGCAACGGTAAAACCTGTTCCGGTTCAGGTTGCCACAGCGACCACGCAGATCAAGTGCGTTTACGGTCAGGATATGGACGAAATTAACTTGCAGGATTACGTGAAAAATGCCGATGCCGTAGGTGGCGTTTCCGTCAAGGTTGCAACTGGTTCCACCATGCTGGACGGCATGCAGCTGGACGGCGGTAAGCTTTCCGGCAAGCCCAAAAAGGTGTATACGGACGGCAAGGACGTGACCTTTACATTTACCGCGAAAAACGGCAACACCGCAAACCTGACCTTGCATTTCCTGGTGGCAAAGGCTGACCCGACGGTAAAAGTTGCTGTGGACGGCGATTCCCACACCGAGGGCGACCTTGTGAGCGAGCTGAAGCTGATTCTCAGCGGAAACAACACCAAGGGTCTGGCGGAAATTATCAGCGAGATCAAAGCACTGACTGCCGGAGAAAACACCCTGACGTGGGAGTTCACCCCGGAGGACGGCGAGAACTATAACGTTGTAACCGGCACGGTTGTGGTAAATGCACAGACCACAACAACAACTACGACAACAACGACCACCACCACGACAACAACAACGACTACAAACGAAACAACCGCGACAACTGAGGAAACTACTACCACAAACGAAACAACTGCAACAACTGAGGCAACTACTACTACAAACGAAACGACCGCAACAACTGAGGCAACTACTACTACAAACGAAACAGCTGCAACAACTGAGGCAACTACTACTACAAACGAAACAACCGCGACAACCGAGGAAACAACTACCACAAGCGAAACGACCGCAACAACTGAGGAAACTACTACTACAAACGAAACAACTGCAACAACCGAGGAAACTACTACAAGCGAAACAACTACAACAACCGAGAAAACAACTATCACAAGCGAAACAACTGCAACAACCGAGAAAACAACTATCACAAACGAAACAACTGCAACAACTGAGGCAACGACTGCTACCAGTGGAATGACTTCCACGACCAAGGCAACAACTGCCACAAGTGGAACAACCTCCGCAACCAAGGCAACGACCGCCACAAGTGGAGCAACTTCCGCAACCAAGGCAACAACTGCTACCAGCGGAACAACCTCCGCAACTAAGGCAACAACTGCTACCAGCGGAACAACCTCCGCAACTAGGGCAACAACTGCTACAAGCGGAACGACTTCCACGACCAAGGCAACTACTACAAACGGAACGACTTCCACGACAAAGGAAAGCACTACCGCAAGTGAAACAACTATAACCACAATCACCAGTGCTTCCGACACAGAATCCACTACTGCAACATCGGCAACCACGCTCACAACAGCAGTTACCACAAGCGTGACCAACATTGCAGACGAAGATCTTTGCAGCTGGGCAATCAACGATTACCAGAAAAAGACGGGTATCGTACCTGCAAATGCAGAAATCACTGCACGCTCGGAGGAAGCTTGCGAGATTACGCTGACCGACGAAAACGGCAATGTGCTGGACGTTTACACCGTTGATCCGAAAACCGGCACCGGTACAGATTCCTCCAACGCAGAAATCAACCTGCCTCAGACCGGAAACAATTCCATGACAAACTGGCTCCTGTGCGTGGGTGCGGCAATGTTCATGGCATTCGGATTCGGTGCGGTAAAGGCGTCTGGTATCCTCAAGCGGAAAGAGGATGAGTAAGACCAAAAAGCAGTGGATGATGTTCCTTTTGAGACTGACTGCTTCCAAAGCAGCAGGACGTTTCAGGGACAGCGGAAACAGCAGCACACATTGAAAATACGTACTCTGAAAACGTGTGAAAAGCCCGATATATCGCAGTTTTGCGGTATATCGGGCTTCCTTTTTTCAAGAAAGCCAGCAAGTTTAAATTGATTTTTTTACCAAAAAAGTAATATGCGCACTTGAACTTTTCGACAAATTGTGATATAATTACAGTAAATCATCAATCACATTGAAAACAACGGATATGTCGAAGATATAAAAATACTGATGAGCCGCCATTTGACAAGCCATACGATACTGGATTCATTATACAGCGGCGAAACCGCAGAAACCACAATAGATTGCTGTGCAATGAGAAATTATGTTTCCACAACAGAAGCAACCGATGAGATTGAGCGGCTCTGCCTATGGATGAAAAAACGCGGACTGAATGAAGGAGTTCCAAACCATGAACTGATAGATGAATCCGGCAACGTGATAGGAATCTTGGATTTGGCATGGCCGCAGGGAATACAAAACGGACTGAGCGAGCGTATTGCCATATTGCTAAATGAAACAGCAGATGTCCAGGCAACGGTAAGCAAATATGGTTACCGCTATTATACAAGTATTGAAGAATTCAAGGAATATATAAGAACCCGTCTTCACAAGCGTATACACGTGCCTTTTCGGCAAATTTTGCTGCATCCTGCGTGAAAAATACTTGCCGGGCGACAGCCCGCCTGCGTATTTTTGCCTTGTCTGCAACAAAATTATGCTCGAAAATCCACATATATTTCTTGTGAAGACAAGTTCTAACTTCAACATTTGCTTGATTGCAATGAAAACGTTTTTCATTACCCTCCACAGATTGATTTTCTTCCAAAAGCAAGGTGCCACGCTTGCGCTTTTCCACATGTTATGCTATAATCATAATAAATCATTTGTGAATCACAAATCACGGCTCAAACAGGAGATAAACCGATGAAGATAAAACCATTGATATCCATTCTGGCAGCGACAGCAATCGCATGCACTTCCCTTGCCTTTTCCCCATTGGCAGCCAGCGAAATTCCCATCTCCGCAGAAACAGCACAGGCGACCGATGCTGTGTTCTACGACGACTTTTCCAGTGGAACACTGGATCCTGACAAGTGGCTTGTTGCATACAAGAACTGGGGCGGGAAGGTCACAGAGAACGGGGAAAAAGTCGACTATAACGGCGGTGTCCTCCCCCAGAATGTCTCTGTGCAGAACGGAAAATTGATTTTGACCGGAAACGGAAACCTCTACCAGGGAGCGCTCAAAGGCGTCAACAAAGATGGCTCCCGGCGTGCAGACGGAAAGCGGACGGGGGCAGCGATTGCGACGAAGGAATACTACGCCTCGGGAAGTTATGAAGTCGTGGCAAAGGTTTCTCCGGAGCTTGGCGCCTGCTCTGCAATCTGGACGTTTGAATACGAGGAAGATTGGGACACTGGCGAGATCACCAACCACGAAATTGACATTGAGATGCCCGGCAGACCCAGTGCGGAAAAAACAAATCAAAGTTACCGGTATGCGCTGTGCAACACTTGGGTCGGCGAAAATGAGGGCGAATACAAAACCGGCTATACGGACATTGGCGTCAATCAGGCAGACGGCGCATTTCACAAATATCGGTTTGACTGGCATACTGGTAACGAAAACGAAGAGCCAAGAGTGGAATTTTATTTCGACGATGTGCTGACCTACACCGCAAAAGAATCCATTCCCACCAACGCCGGCAGACTGTGGATCGGGCTGTGGTTCCCGAACGGCTGGGCAGGAACGCCGGACTTTGACACCTCCGATTTTGAGATCGACTCCGTAAAGATCACGCCGTTTCACGAGAGTGGCGACACGGCGCAAAATGAGACCTATCCGGAGGACGGCTGGGGCAGCCTTGAAGATATCTCTCACAGCACTTCGGTGCAGGGCGATGTCAATGCCGACGGAACATTTGACATTACAGATATCGTGCTTTTCCAGAAATGGCTTCTCGCTGTTCCGGATGCAAAGCCCTCCGACTGGAAAGCTGCGGACTTCTGCGAAGACGGGAATCTGAACGGTCTTGACCTTTGTGCCATGCGGCAGGAACTGACTTCCGGTAACACATTTCCCGCCAATCAGGTCTATGTGAAAAATACAGAGGAGCTGAAAACTGCTCTTGAAACTGCAAAGGCAGGCGATGAGATCATTCTCACCGAAGGCGACTATGTTTACAGTGGCGCAACGCCAAAGGGATACATGTTCACCAGTTCCGCAGATGGAACCGAAAAACAGCCGATCGTGATCCGCTCCGAGAATCCCGAAAAACCTGCTGTCCTCTCCGGCTCCTCCACTGCGGAAAACTATGTGTTTTCCATCTCCGGCGACTGGTGGGAAATTCGGGATCTAAAGGTCACGAATGCCCAGAAAGGCATCATGCTGGACAACGCCAATCACACAAAGATTCTGAACTGTGAGGTGTACAATATTGGTTCCGAGGGCATTCACCTGAGAGATAACAGTTCCTATTGTCTAATTGAAAATTGCAGCGTCCATGATACGGGGGTAGTTTCTCCGGGATATGGCGAGGCAATCTACGTCGGCAGCGCCCAGAGCACCACCGAATATGGCCACGACTGTCATTACAACACCATAAGAGACTGCAAGCTTGGGCCAAACGTCGCAGCGGAACACGTTGACATCAAGGAATACACCATTGGAACAACGGTGGAAAACTGCACCTTTGACGGAACGGGAATGAGCGGGGAAAATTACGCCAAGAGCTTCGTCAACATCAAGGGCAACGACTGCATCATCCGAAACAACGTCGGCTATCGAAATGGCTGCACCGCAATCCAGCGTGCATTCGAACAGAACAATGTGGTGGATGGCTGGGGACAGAATGCCTCGGTATACGGCAACAAGGTCTATATGGACACTGCGACCAATGCGCTGGGCAAGAAAATGTATTTCTTAAACGCATGGGACTGCTCCGCCACTGTCCGGGACAACTTCATGGCTTACGAGGGTGAACTTTTCTCCATAGATAACGAAGACGACCAGTGGGATTATTACAACTGCAACCTGCTCACCTACGGAAGCGGCAGCTGAGGCAGCGAAGCATAAAACCAATCCAATTAGAACCGATGGGATGTGTTCTCTAGGGGCAATGGTAGCCCGGCAGAACGAAGCATCCTGTCGGTTCTTTTTATTTTTGAACTGGCGCTTGAAACCGTTTGTAAAATATGGTACAATGGACATATGAAAATTCAGTCGAAAGGATGAGAAATATGAATGAAATCCTGCGTGCCTATCAGGGCGACGAAAATTATGTCTTTGTCAGCTACTCTCACAAGGACAAAGCCGAGGTGTACCCCATCATCCGTGCTATGCAGGAAAACGGGTACAATGTTTGGTTTGATGAGGGAATCGCACCATCGAGCGAATGGGATGAATACATTGCCATGCACACTGACGGCGCAAACTTCTTTATTGCAATGGTATCCCCTGAATATCTGGCGTCCCCTTTTTGCATCAAGGAATTAAAGTTTGCATGCAATTATCTACACAAAAAAATATTGCTGATCTATCTGGAAGAAGTCGAATTGTCCCTCGGACTACAGCTCACAACAACGGATTTGCAGGCAATGAAAAAGTATGAGATTTCCGATACCTCCTATTTTTATGCCAAGTTGTTTTCCACGGAAGCACTCGACTCCTGCAAATCGCAGAACATCCGCTTTTATTCCGGCGATACAGCTGATAAAACGGATGATGCGTTTGAGATCGAGAACGGTGTACTCAAGAAGTATCACGGGGATTCGGATATTGTTGTAATTCCGGACGGAATCACACGTATCGGAGATTGGGCGTTCTCATTCCACAAATCCCTGACTGCGATCAAGATTCCTGACGGCGTCACTAGTATTGGTGATTTCGCATTTTATGAATGCGGTGCACTCACATCAATCGGTATTCCTGACAGTGTGACCAGTATTGGTGACAGCGCATTTCAGGCGTGTGAAGCACTTGCCGCAATCAAAATTCCAAACAATGTCACCCATATTGGGAACAAAGCATTTAAATGGTGCCAATCTCTCAAATCCATTCATATTCCAAATGGTGTTACAACTATCGGAGATGAAGCATTTGAAAGTTGCTATGCATTCACCTCAATTGAAATCCCAGATAGTGTGACAAGTATTGGAGATAGAGCATTTGGAAATTGCAATACAATTACCTCAATTGAAATTCCAGATAGTGTGACAAGTATTGGAGATGGAGCATTCGAATGTTGCAAATCTCTCAAAACAATTCATATTCCGGAGAGTGTCACAAGCATTGGAGATAAAGCGTTTGACAGTTGCGATAAGTTTATCTCAATTGAAATTCCCCAAAGTGTTACATGTATCGGAAAAAACGCATTTCCTCTAGATACAATGCGCACAATTTCATCACCCATTTTTGATTTTCATATAGCGGACAGCGCACTAATATTAAGTAGCTATCACGGAAATTCTGAAACCGTTGTGATTCCGGAAGGGGTGACAGGTATTGGTGATGCTTCATTTGCGCTGTGTGAATCCCTTAAATCAATTCATATTCCGGAAGGCGTCACAAGTATTGGGGAATTAGCATTTTCGAACTGCAAATTTCTCAGCTCAATTCATATTCCGAATAGCGTCACGAACATCGGAAATAGCGCATTTTTTGGCTGCAAGGCACTCACCTCAATTCATATTCCGGAGGGTATCACAAGCATTGGCGAATCAGTATTTTGTTGCTGCGAATCCCTTAGCTCGATTCATGTTCCGAACAGCATCATAAATATTGGAAATGAAGCATTTCGGGGTTGCAGCGCACTTACTTCAATTGAAATTCCAGACAGTGTTACAAGCATTGGAAATGAAGCATTTGCGTATTGCAAAGCCCTCAACTCAGTTCATATTCCGGAGGGTGTTACAAGTATTGAAGAGGGCACATTTTCTGGATGCAATGCACTCACAGCGGTTTATATTCCGAATAGCGTCACAAATATCGGAAATAACGCATTTCAGGGCTGCTATGTACTTGCCTCAATTGAAATTCCGGATAGTGTCACAAGCATTGGAGACAAGGCATTTTCCGGATGCAGTGCACTCACAGCAATTCATATTCCAAATAGTGTGACAAGCATTGGAAATAATGCATTTCAGTGCTGCAAATCTCTCAAAGCACTTCATATTCCGAATAGTGTCACAAGTATTGGAAATGAGGCGTTTTGGAATTGCAAAGCGCTCACCTCAATCGAAATTCCAGATAGTATCACATGTATTGGAAATGGAGCATTTCAGGGGTACAGATTCCTCAAATCCATTCATATCCCAAATGGTGTTACAAGTATCGGAGATGAAGCATTTGATGGTTGCAAATCTCTCAAATCAATTCATATTCCGGAGGGCGTCACTAGCATTGGAGAATGGGCGTTTTATGGCTGCGAAGCACTCAACTCAATCAATATTCCAAATAGTGTGACAAGCATTGGGGAAGGTGCATTTAGAGGCTGCTCTTCACTTCGCTCGATCAAAATTCCTCGTAGCATAAAATGGATCAAGCTCTTTAAACATACGATCTTCAACTCCACCACCAAAATCATCCGTGTTTAAGCACTCCCCGTGGAACCCCCTTTGCAAAACACGGCGTAATCCCCCTCCAAGCTCAACAGAAAGAATGAGAAATATGAAGGAATCCCTATGTCCCTGCCAAATAGACGAAAACGCCGCCCGCAAAGACTGCGGACAAATCTCCCCCATCACCGACTTTGAAATTGAGGACGGCGTATTAAAGGAGTACCTCGGAAATTCTGAAATTGTTGCGATTCCGGATGATATCACTAGTATTGGGGATAATGCGTTTTGGAACTGCTCATCGCTTATCTCAATTCATATTCCGGACAGCGTCACAAGTATTGGAGATGAGGCATTTTTTGGCTGCGCCTCTCTCGAATCCATCAAGATCCCCAAAAGCGTCACACACATCGGAAGGAACGCTTTTCCCGTTGATGCAAAAATCATCCGTGTTTGAGCAATCTCTTGAAATCCCTTGAAAAATATGGTATAATCAATTTATCCAAATTCGACAGAAAGGACGAGAAAAATGGAAAAAATCCTGCGCTCCTATCAGGGCGACGAAAACTACATCTTTGTCAGCTATGCGCACAAGGATAAAGACCTTGTATACCCGCTCATCCGCACCATGCAGGAAAATGGGTATAACGTCTGGTTTGATGAGGACATTACACCGGCGAGCGAATTTACGGAATATATCGCAGAAAACCTGCTCCGCTCGGCGTTTTTCATTGCAATGATAACCCCTCAGTATCTGGCATCGCACTATTGCAGACACGAGCTGAGCTTTGCCTGCAATCTGAACAAAAAAAGACTGCTGATATATCTGGAGAAGGTCACCCTGACTCCCGGACAGCAAATGATGACAACCGACCAGCAGGCGATTCTGAAATACCAGTATTCGGACACCTCGTATTTCTATGACAAGCTGTTCCACAGCGACGGAATTGACATCTGCAAATCGCAGAGCATCCGGTTTTATTCCGACGATGCCGCAGACAATGCGTTTGAGATTGAGAACGGCGTGCTCAAGAAATACCACGGCGATGCAAATGCCGTGGTAATTCCGGACGGGGTCACAAGCATCGGAGACTTTGCATTCCAGAACTGCGAGTCCCTCACTGCGGTCAAGATCGCAGACAGCGTCACCAGCATCGGCAATTTCGCATTCTGGGGATGCGGTGCGCTGGCGTCGGTCTACCTGCCGGACGGTTTGACAAGCATCGGCGACGGCGCATTTCAGGCATGCGATGCACTTACCACCATCGACCTTCCGGAGAGCGTCACGCACATCGGAAGAGCTGCACTCCAATCCAACGTAACAAGCGACACACCCTCACCCGTATTTGTGCCAGACACCAAGCCCGAACCGCCCAAGCCAGACCCGAAACCAGCTTCTCCGCTCACTGACTTTAAGATCAAAAAAGGTGTACTAATCAAATATCTCGGAAATTCTGAAGATGTTGTGATTCCGGAGGGGGTTACAGAAATTGGCAACGAAGCATTTCGTTCATGTTTTTATCTTGAATCAATCGAAATTCCGAACGGTGTCACAACCATTGGCAACGAAGCATTTACGCTTTGCGACTCTCTCCGATTCATTCACATTCCGAACAGCGTTACAAGCATTGGCGATGGGGCATTTTCGTGGTGCGAATCTCTCCAATCAGTCAAAATTCCAGACAGTGTCACAAGCATCGGCGAGAATGCATTTTGGGAATGTAAATCTCTCCAATCAATCGAAATTCCAAACGGTGTCACAGAAATTGAACGCGATACATTTTATGGCTGTAAATCACTCAAATCAGTTAAAATTCCAAAAAGTGTAAAAAGAATCGACTCTAATGCATTCTACCATTGCAACCGAATTAAATCCGTTGAAATTCCGTGCACCATATATAAAGGAGAAGAGCTATTTCCTTACGACGCAAAAATTATCAAAATATGAACGAGCAAGGTTTTATCATCAAAGAAGGCGTGCTGCAAAAGTATCTGGGGCACTCTGAAACCGTTGTGATCCCAGAGGGAGTCACAGACATCGGTGACGGCGCATTTGCGGAATGCAACTCCATCAAATCAATTTCTATTCCGAATAGCGTCGAGAGTATCGGAAATATTGCATTTTTGGGATGCAAAGCACTCACCTCAATCGTAATTCCAGATAGCGTCGACTGGATTGGCGATTACGCATTTTGGGGATGCAAAGCACTCACCTCAATCGTAATTCCAAATGATTTCACCAGTATTGGAGATAAAGCATTTTTGGAGTGTAATTCCCTCAAATTGGTTAAAATTCCAAGAAATGCTATTATCGGAGAGAGTGCTTTCCCTCCTGACACCGAAATCATCCGTGTTTCAACTAATCTTCTTGGCCCCAGATTCGCAACAGATGACGAGCCTGCTTTTCCTGAACCGCCTCGTGAACTAGTTTCCCCCATCACCGACTTCAAAATCGAAAACGGCGTATTAAAGGAGTACCTCGGAAATTCTGAAACCGTTGTGATTCCGGAGGGAGTGGTAACGAGTATTGGGGATGAGGCGTTTTGGGAATGCAAATCACCTACCTCAATTTATATTCCGAATGGTGTCACTAGCATTGGGAATAGTGCATTTTCTGACTGCACTTCACTTACCTCAATTCATGTTCCAGATAGTGTCATAAGTATTGGGAATCGTGCATTTTCTAGGTGTGAATCCCTCGAATCGATTTATATTCCAAATAGTGTCACTAGCATTGGAGATTGGGCATTTGTTAGTTGCACTTCACTTATCTCAATTCATATTCCAGATAGTGTCACTAGCATTGGCAATAGCACATTTCTGGAGTGTGATTCCCTCGAATCAATTCATATTCCAGACGGTGTCACTAGCATTGAGGATAATACGTTTCATAGATGCCATTCACTTACTTCAATTCATATCTCAGACAGCGTGACAAAGATTGGAGAGGAAGCATTTTTTGGATGCTATGCACTCTCTTCAATCGAAATCCCTGCCAGCGTTGAAAAAATTGGAAAACATGCGTTTCCCTCCAATACTGCAATCCGAAACAAATCCTCGGTTGCCATTCCTCCCATTTCTGATTTTGACATAGAGCATGGCACATTAAAGCGATATCTTGGAAAGTCTAACTCTGTTGTCATTCCATCCAGTGTCGTCAGTATTGAAGATAGCGCATTTGCATTCTGCAACACACTTACCTCAATCGAAATTCCAGATGGTGTTACATGCATTGGGAACAGTGTATTTCAGTTCTGCGAATCACTCACATCAATCGAAATTCCAGATGGTGTCACTCGTATTGGAGATAAAGCATTTGTGTGTTGCGAATCACTCACCTCAATCAAAATTCCAAATAATGTCACAAGTATTGGAGATAAAGCATTTGCGTGGTGCGAATCACTCACATCAATCGTAATTCCAGATGGTGTCACAAGTATTGAAAATGGCGCATTTGAATCCTGCAAAGCACTCACTTCAATCGAAATCCCAGACAGTGTCACCAGTATTGGAAATAGCGCATTTTGTGGATGCAAATCACTCACCTCAATCGTAATTCCAGATAGTGTCATAAGTATTGGACATGAAGCATTTTTGAACTGCAAAGCACTCACCTCAATCGAAATTCCAGACAGTGTCACCAGTATTGGAGATGAAGCATTTTCGGGGTGTAATTCCCTCAAATTGGTTAAAATTCCCAAAAGCGTCACACACATCGGAAAAGATGCTTTCCCTCCTGACACCAAAATCATCCGCATCTAACCCCGACTCCCCATTCCAAAAAGCTTCCGGCGTCCCTCCCCGCTGGGAGCTTTTGGCTTTTCGGCGCACAGCATTTTCCGAAAAAATATTCCCGCTTTCTTGATTCTTTCCACACCATGTGATATAATGAAAGTACAAAGAGTCTACGCTGACTCACGACAATTGGAGTTGATTGATTTATGAAAAAAGGAATTGCACTGCTCTGTGCGCTGCTCCTGTCCACGACTGCCCTTCCCCAGACCACGGCGCTCGCTGCGGAAACGGACACCGCAGCATCCGGCGACCTCAACGCCGACGGCGAATTTTCCATCGCTGACGTGGTGCTGCTCCAGAAAAAGCTGCTGACAGTGCCGGACACGGTGCTGGCGGACTGGCAGGCGGGCGACCTCTGCGCAGACGGCAAGCTGGATGCGCTCGATCTCGGTGCGATGCGGCAGGCGCTGACCGCTGCACCGCCGGAAACACCGGATGCCCCCGACGCACTGGAACAGCTGCGTGGCATGGACTACGAGACGGCGGTTGCCAAGGGCTATATCGCAAGAGCGGAGTACAACTACCAGATCTCCGGCGCACTCAAACAGACCGCAGAAGAGGCGCTGGGACGTGCGCTGGACTATTCCATCGACCGGTTCTACCTCGTCAGCAATGACGCCCTCGGACTGGACGACAGTACCCGATACCTGTACCACTCCGGCACGGGGACGGTGTTCCCCATCACGGAGGAAACCAGAATGAACTGCGCCACCTGGTACTGGAAGGGCAGCAAGGCTGCGCTCTACGGTATCGACGACAACGAGGAAGTACAGAACGAATTCCTCGACGCCATGGAGTTCTACGGCGTCACGGAGATCTATTATTCCAGCGGTGCCAACAAGCTGGTGAATCGGGCGGACACGGTGGCAACCTTTGTCAAGAACGCCTATGCCAGAAACATGAAAGTCTACCTGCTGACCGGCGAAAAAACATGGCTGTATGAGGACACCTATGATACCGCCATCTATCGTGTCTTTGACCGTGTGGAGGAGTACAATAGCATGGTAGATGCCGACGCCAGACTTGCCGGCGTATCCTATGACGTGGAGGTCTGGACGAACTCCAGCTTCGACTGGAAGAACAACAGCGATTCCAGAAAACAGCAGGTCAGGTTCATCGAAACGGCACAGCAGTACGCCGATTCCAAGAACCTCTCCGTTTCCTATTGTCTGCCGTTCTGGATCGCGCGGTACGACTATACCGATGATGACGGCAGCACCCGAAACGTCTACGATGCCATCACCAGCATTGCAACCAGCACCATTCTCATGGCATATCGGGACACGCCGGCTGCCGTGGAAAAACTGGTGGCGGAAACCCAGACCAACGCTGACAACTCCGCCCTGTATTACAACGAGAAGAACGGCTGCAATCTGGAAATCGGGGTACAGGCAGACAAGAGCAAGGAGGGCGACTACGTCTCTTTCTATGAGGAGGAGCTGGAGAAACCCGGCGCAGTCGCAGCAGCCATTGCACAAATGCAGTCCGATCTGGCGGAGCACCGATTCCACACCACCTACGCCATTCATCAGGCAACCGCCCTGTACGAATTCTATCTTTCCACAAAATAAGGGAGGTATCTGCAATGACCCACCAAATTCCTGTCAATCCGCATGCAACCCCAGAAGCAGCTGCCCTGCTCCAATATCTCTGCCAGACCGCCGGAACCAAAATCATCGCCGGACAGCACACGCAGACCAATCCCATGGAGGAAGTCGCCTATCTCAAAGAGGTTACAGGACGCACGCCGAAACTATGCGGGTTTGAGCTGCTCTCCTACTCTCCCAATCTTCCGGACGACACTGCATCCGAACCGTGCCTGACGGAAATTCGGGAGAATCGTGGCACAGTAGACACGGCACTGCGCTGGGCAAAGGAGACAAACGGCATCGTCACACTGTCTTTCCACTGGTTCTCCCCCATCGGTGGAAAGGACAAGAGTTTTTACGCCGAAAACACCGATTTCGATGCGAAACAGATTCTGCACCCTGGCACGCCGGAGCGTGCTGCATTCTTTCACGATCTGGATGCCATCGCAGTTCAGCTGAAGCGCTTTCAGGCGGAGAACATCCCCGTGCTGTGGCGGCCATTCCACGAGTCGGACGGCACTTGGTTCTGGTGGGGTGCCAAGGGACCGGTGGTTGCCAAAGAACTGTACCTGCTGATGTACGACTATTACACCAACCGCCACGCTCTGAACAATCTGCTCTGGGTCTGGAACTGCCGGCTGCCGGAGGGATACCCCGGAGATGACTTTGTGGACGTGGTATCCGTGGACATCTACCTGCCGGAATACCGTGCCACCGACTACGCCGAGGACTACCGGCAGCTCATCGCAGCCACCAGTTCCCACAAAGTTGCTGCCCTGGCGGAAGTGGGCATTGCGCCGGATGCTGCCATGCTCGCTGAAAGCCATATCCCGTGGGCGTATTTCATGACGTGGTCCAAGGAATTCTGCATCGGCGAAACGCACAACACCAAGCAGCAGTTCCGCAGCGTCTACCAGAGCGATAATGTCATTACGATGGAAGCGGAATGATTGTTTCTCTATTTTATGATACACGAAAAAGCAGGAGCACTTTTCTCAAAGTACTCCTGCTTTTTGCACCCTCCACACGGAGGGCGGTATTTGCCCAAACTCCATTATCGCATAATTTCAATCCACGCTCTCCAAACGGGAGAGACGACATTTCACCAATCGGTGACACTTTAGTATACCACAAAAGCGGCGAAATGTCAAATGAAACTGCTTTACCGACACCGGCTCTTACAGTCCCAGATCGTCGTAGATCTCTTCCTTTTTGTCGTTTCTCGATGCAAATTCCTCGATATCCTCGACCATGGTAAAGTTGTCCAGGCTATAGGCATCATTGTATTCCGGCTTGATCGAGATCTCAGTATATTCTCCATATGCGGTGAAGCAATAAAAAGATATGTCATTCAAACAATACTGCGTTTTATCCCACGCATCATAGAACAATTTTGCAATGGGAACACATATTTCCTGTCCTGTACTGCTCGAATAGAAATAATCCTCAAATTCCTGAACCGTATACGGAACCGCACTGCCCATAAATGCCACATCGCCATTGCTGTCAAACAAAACATTGATGCTCATTTCTTCCTTGTCGCTCATTTCTTCCGTTTCTTCGCTATATATATCAGCGGAAACAGAATAGGTCTCGCAGTAATAATCATTTCCGTTTATGGTATCTTCACCGGAAGATACAAAGCTCCACTTCTCCGGCGAGAGATTTTGCGGAATTTCCGGAATACTTTCCGCAGGATAACCCTGAGGATTCAGGCGATACTGTTCGCCGTTTTCATCCCAGCCATTCACATACCGATATGTTTTGGTCATGTTTTCAAGATTGACCAGCAAGCCGCCAAAATCCCCTTCCATATCCTTACGTTTTTCAACAAGTTCATAGGTAGAAATCCACCAGGCCGTACCCATATTGTATTCTCGTGAATTACCGATTACTTCAGCTGTTGCATGCAGATATTTTTCGCCTTTCACATCACGGGCAAACGTAAGCCCCTCACTGCCCTGCGTGATGGTGATCTTCTCTTCGTCTGCGATCTGGTTCAAAATGTCCAGAAATCTCGTTTCCCCTTTTTTCGCCTTGTACACCTTTTCCGCAACAGGCATTTCTTCTCCATCCTCGCCAAGGGTAAATGAGGATTCACTCTTGTTCTTAGCACCCTTGCCCGACTTCGATGCACTTCCATTCGACTTCGAATCAGAAGAACCGCAGGCGGTAAACGCCGTGCAGCAGATGGTGAGTGCTGCGAGCATTGCAATTGCTTTTTTCATCCCGAAAACTCCTTTAATCCATATTTGCCTTATAATATTGAGAATCCAAAGACCAGTCGCTGGAATCGGCCTTGTGAAGTTCCTCATACCGTGATCTACAGTACTGTTTGTACTGTTCCTCCCGCTCCTCTTGGGCAGCATATTCTGCCTCATTGCTTGCCGTCTGGTCATCCCGCCATCTCTGCAATTCTGCCATCTGCTGTTCCGCAGATGTTCCATATGACGAGGAGGAGCCACCTCCCAGAAGATATGCACCGCCAAGCACCGCAGCAGCACAAATCCCCGCCACTGCCAGCGCTTCCTTGACGTCTACGGACTTGTAATAGCTGACAACGTTTAGTTCCATCTGATCGCCGCCGCCGTCCTCGGCAATTCCTGCCCCAAGATATTTTCCATTGGAATCGTATTCCACAAAATTCGTCTGCCCCACAAGTGCGCCGTCCTGAAAATAGGCTTCCTCATAGTAAACGTCGTTGCCCTCCCACGATTTCCGGTAGAGCGTGCCGTATCCATTGGGCTCACCCGCCGAAAAATCGCCGACGTATACGGTGGCGAACTGGTACAGCTCGTCATTTCTCGAAAACATCTGCATGCCGGAACCGCAGGGCAGGCCATACTGCCATTCGCCGGTGTACTGATATACGATGTTGTCCAGATGATTGGTGTAAATGTCTTTTCCCACAAAGGTGCCCTGTCCGGACGGCCCTGCACCTTTCCAGTAGCCGGTGTATTCGCCCTCACGGCTTCCAATCAGCACCGGAAAATTTTCCACATAATAAGAGGAGGCGGTACAGCTGTGCTGCATCCCGTTGTAGATCCGGCTTTGGAGTTCGTCCGCTGCCTCAATGTAAGTCGCTCTCTCCGGATCGTAATTCACAATGCGCTCTGTCGCCTTAATGAGGGAAATGCGGTACTCCAGCAGTTCCCGACAAGCACTGCACTGGTCGGCGATGGCATCCAAGGAGAACTCCCCGCTGTCCGCTGTCTGCGATGAGTCGCCGTCGTCATAGGCGTAATCGTCGTCGTCGTACGCATCATCGTAGTACTCGTCGTCATAGTTTTCCGGATCTTCGAAATCGCTCTCCGACTGCCTGCCCTGATTGACAGATTGCCCCTTTGGTCTGACACCGGACAAGCTGCGCTCCGCCACAGAACTGCTGGATTTTTCTTTTTCCGAACAGCCTGCCGCCGGCATGAGCATCGCAAAAGCCGTGACCAACGCCACAATTTTTTTGAGTTGCATGACATCTTCCTTTCCATTATCCCATCCCAAACAGCGCCAACCCCGCAGGCGCTCTTCCATCGTTTTCTTTCGTCATCCGCACTGAAAAATCTTTTTTCTTGTCATCATAAATTGTATTTTTTCGTTTATCTCTTGTTGATTTGGGATTTTCTCTTACATTTTACCTCAAAAAAAAAAAAAAAACACAGTGAATAGAATATTTCTCATTCGTAAATTTCGGGAAATATTGACACATTTCAGGATGCGTCGAAATATATATCCTATTTTTGAAAAATATACCGCATGAACTGCTCCGGTAAAAACAGAGGATGCCAGACTGCACTGCCTTGATTTTTCTACAAGCTGTTGTGTTTCTCACGATTTCATGATATAATGGAAATAACTTCAAATTTAAGGAGAATTGCCATGAAAAGAATCATAGTTTGTTCCGTTTTCGATGCGTTTGAATACGTCATGGATCACTACTACCCTTACGGCATGGAGGATGTGTGCGCAAAGAACGATTGCTATGCGGTCATCTCCATTCAGGACAGCCACACCAAAGGGTTCGGCGTGCAGTTCCAGAAAAACGTCTTTTGCAAAGACGTGCTGACGCTGCTTTTCGATGATATTGTGACAGAGGTAGAGGGCGCCGTGCTGTTTCAGGACGCGATGGCAGACCGCATTCTCGACTTCGCCGATGCGAATCAGGAGGTTGATACCTTGCTGGTACACTGCTATGCCGGACAGTCACGTTCCAAAGCCGTGGGGAAATTCCTGTATGATGTCTACCATAAAAAATACCCGTCTCTTGTGCTGGAAACAGCAGAGACGGGCGTTCCGAATGAATATGTGTACGATGTGCTGGATGCTGCACTGCTGATCCGGCGGTTGCAGATGCTGGGGATGTAGGGAAAGGTGGTTTGAAGTGTGGCGGACGAAATGGACGGGATATGGTTTTGCCACCGCTTTCTTGCGTGAAAAACGGTGGCAAAAAGGAGCTGTTTAAGGAATGACGGGACCCCAGAGGGCGACACACCACGCCAGAGGGCAATTTCAATCCACTCCTCCGTGTGGAGGGAGACATCTTTGGATTGGCTTCTTGATATGCCGGGAGCAATTTCAATCCACTCCCTCCGTGTGGAGGGAGACACAAGGGGTGCTATAATAATATAGGTGACAATATCAATTTCAATCCACTCCCTCCGTGTGGAGGGAGACTCTGTTACCATCCCAGCAAGTGTTACCACACTCATTTCAATCCACTCCCTCCGTGTGGAGGGAGACTACCGTCCATGCTTTCAAGTGCCGATGTAGACTATTTCAATCCACTCCCTCCGTGTGGAGGGAGACCATAGGGCGTACATCGATAGCAAGGTAATGTTTATATTTCAATCCACTCCCTCCGTGTGGAGGGAGACCCACAAGTATTGCACGGATATTGGGAACAATTCATTTCAATCCACTCCCTCCGTGTGGAGGGAGACTTAGGCTGATTGATGTTGCGTCTGTGCTGTACATTTCAATCCACTCCCTCCGTGTGGAGGGAGACGGCTTCACGCCGTATGACAAGACGGGATACTTGGATTTCAATCCACTCCCTCCGTGTGGAGGGAGACGAGAGATATGCCGAATACGCAAAAGAGCGGGAGATTTCAATCCACTCCCTCCGTGTGGAGGGAGACCTGCTGCGGTCAAGATGAGGGAACGCATCCTGCATTTCAATCCACTCCCTCCGTGTGGAGGGAGACGCAACCAAGGCGGACAGAGCACGCAAAGAGGCGCTATTTCAATCCACTCCCTCCGTGTGGAGGGAGACGTTCTTCTACTTTGGATTTTGTGCCCTTGCAATATTTCAATCCACTCCCTCCGTGTGGAGGGAGACCTGCTGCGACATCTGAGGAGGGAGTGGATAAAATATTGGCTCTTTTGCAAATGTTGGGGTAAGCGAAAACAACGCAGTTGCGAGATAAATCAAATGCGTACAGCATTATGATAAATTTCAGAAAACTGCAAATAACGCAAAACAATCCATCTGTTTTGCAGTGGTTACATTCTGATGTAGCCGCTGCAAAGCGGATGGATTTTGCATTCTGAAAATTGTGGACACAGTGTCCACAATTTCTGAAATGTGAATACTAGTTAAAAAATGCCATCTGAAAAGATGAAACGAACAGTTTCATCTCTTTGCAGATGGCATTCCGCTTTTAGAATGGTGATTGAAAGACTAACTTCAGGAGGGAAAAGGAATGAAGGAATTGAAGAATCGTGCTGAAATCGTAGCAGAACTAGCTAAGATGCTCAGAGAGTTTGACCTGGCACTGAACCCTTATGATACCGATGTGTATCTGTACTACGACAAAGCTGAAAAGACGGCTGAATTGGACACATTTGTGAATCCTAGCGGTAGATCATGGCTCGATGATGACCATGATACCATATACACGGATTATGAACATCACACAACCTACTTTGACGGCTTTGACAATTTGGGAGATTTGGCTGATGCAGTAGGAACCCGAAAAGAAGAACTCATTAAAAAAGCTGCCAAGTATGCTGACATTGATGTGGAAGATGTAGACTACCACGAAGTTGCAAGATTCATCAAATCGGATGATAACTTAATGGAAAAGCTGCATGAAGCATATAAGATCTGTCTGGATGAACTGGAAGATAACTATGATGAACGGGCGGATTATATCATCAGCGAATGGGAATCCAATGAGGAAAGGAGTTAATTATGGCAAAGTACACAGTGAAATTTTCGTGCGGACACGAAGGCGTTGTTGACCTGATCGGGAAAGAAAAAGATCGTCAAAGAAGAATTGAATATCTGGAAGGGTGTGGACTTTGTACAGAGTGTTACAAGGCGAAAATGCGGGAAAAAGAAGCCGAAACACCGCTGACGCTAGCAATCCAGTGCAATCCTTTGGATACACTGCCGTTTCGACTGGTTTTCTCTGGAAACACATTACCGGTGAAAGATGAAATCAAGAAACTCGGCTATTCCTGGGGAAGAATCGGAACTGGTGGCATTCTTAATGTACTGTCGAAACCCACACCTGCATGGTATACAGATGCGAGAACACTGGAAGAATTAGAGGAAGAACTAAAAAAGGCAACCGAAGTATTTCCTGACCTTATCATCCATCGGAATTTCTCCCAGAGCGATTTGATCGTATACACGGAAAAGCAAAAGAAGGAAGAGACTAAACAGGCAAAAATCAAAGAAAAAATCGCTGAAATTCCTGTTCCGCAGAAACCAGCGTGCTACCCAGAAGGCTACTGGAATCAAAGATTCTACACTAGTCGTCAAGAAGGAAAGCGTCGTCTATATATTGATGGCAAAGAAACGACCATTCCGGAAGAAGATGCACAGGCAATCGAAAATTACTTGCAGGAACTGTCTGCGTATAAAGCAAAAACAAAAGAAGCTAAGAAAAGCGTAACCGAGTAAATGCAGTGATTATGTCGAAATCAATTATAGAAATACAACCGAATCTGTTGTGGCACAAAAAGCAAATTGAAATTGACTAAGTCAAAAATGTATGTTTCACTGCCGCCCGCTGGAGCGTATCCAGCCCACTACCCTTCGGGGAAAAACAATTAAAAAGGAGAACCTACTATGAGCAACTGTAGAGTAATCGCACTGACAAACCAGAAAGGCGGCGTTGGAAAGACCACGACCGCTCTGAACCTTGGCATCGGACTTGCCAACACCGGCAAACGTGTCTTGCTGATCGATAGCGATCCTCAGGGCAGTCTGACGGCTGCACTGGGCTGGAAAAACTCTGATGGTCTGGAAGTAACCCTTTCCAGCATCTATGGAATGCTGCTGGATGACAAGCTGCCGAAAACTCCATCGTATGGGATTCTGCACAGCCAGGAAGGCGTGGATCTGCTGCCTTGCGACATTATGCTGTCCGGTACAGAAATGGCTCTTATGAGCAGTATGTGCCGGGAATCTCATCTGAAGCGGTACATCGAATTTGTGAAAGATGGTTATGATTACATTCTGATCGACTGCCTGCCTACGCTGGGAATTCTGGTGCAGAATGCCCTGACCGCAGCGACAGAGGTGCTGATTCCTACTCAGGCACAGTTTTTGTCTACCAAAGGTCTGACACAGCTGCTGCACACCATTTCTCAGGTACGTCGGGGACTGAATCCGGCTCTGATACTGGACGGCATCCTGTTCACCATGGTAGAGAGCCGTGTGGTAACCAGCAAAGCACTGATCGAGATGCTTCGGGAGCAGTACAGCGATTTTGGCGTGTTGCATACGGAAATCCCCAAGGCAGTCCGTTTTCAGGATGCATCTCTGAATGGCGTGTCAATTTTCAAAGAGGACAAGAACGGCAAGGGCAGCCAGGCATTTGAAACACTGGTACAGGAAATCGTGAATATGGAGGAAAAGAAAGTATGAATACTATTTTCCGAAATTCACAGCATTTCGACCGATGCCGGAAGATATTGAAGCAAATGCGTTCATCAGATTGCTATCACACTGTGATTGCATATCTGTTCACACTGGACGATGTGTGTTATCAGCATTTTGCCGACCTGTTTGATCTGGAATCTGATGCGATTCTCGGAGAAAATGCATTGTCACTTTCGTGGCAAACTGATACTTCCAGAAAGACAACTCGGTTGGCATTTAATCTTTGGAATAGTTTTGAAGATGGCATCTACAGTTCTGTGGATGCCATTTTCAGTTGTGAATATGCACCATTTTTCTGGGAAGCGATCAAGCTTCGCTTTCCGGAATACACGAAAGGAGAATAAGAACATATGCCCGTATCGCAAGAAAGCCTGCGGTCTGCATTAGGGGAAATCATGCAGGACAGCAAAATACAAGAAGCAAAATACGCCCAGATCATCACCACTCAGGAGCAGCGTGACGAAGCTGCTATGCCAGAGCGGCTGATGATCTATCCCCGGCAGCTGGTAACATTTCCGAAGCACCCGTTTTACATCCGGGACGATGAAGATATGAGCAAGCTGAAAGAATCCATTATGAATTCTGGTATTCGGACACCAATTGAGGTGATCCGCACCGGAGAGAAGAATGAGCGTGGCGAGGATACATTCTATATCGTCGCCGGACACCGCAGAACCCATGTTGCACGACAGATTTTTCCGGAAGATCATCGTCTGGAAGTCAGAATCCATAACATGACCATGGATGAAGCTATCGTTGCCATGACAGAGAGCAATTTACTGACTAGAGAGAATATTCTCCCATGCGAACGTGGCAATGCACTGCGAATGGAAATAGAGGCTAGAGAACGCATTACTGGTCGCCCTGAAAATGGAACAGTTGCAAAAAACGTCAGAACACGAGATTTAGTTGGTGAAACATATCATATGAACGGACGTAGTGTTCAGCGATATATTCGCCTAGCCTATTTGATTCCAGAGTTGCAAACTCTCATTGATGACAATAAGATCGGCATGATGACAGGCGTTGAATTGTCTTATCTCTCCGAAAAAGAACAGCATGATGTTTGGGACGAGATGGAACTCACCGCCTTTGAACATTATCCAAGTAAGGCTCAGGCTGTGGCGATGCGGAAACTTTCCAAGGCAGGCACATTGGATATGGATGCCATTGTAGACATTCTGGAGGTAGAAAAGCCGAATCAGGTAGATCATATCCGCTATGTTCCCCGAAAAAAAGATCTGCTGGAACAGATCCCGGCATACCTGAATCCGGAGGAATGGAAGGACAAGGATTTTACCGAGTTTATCGGAAAAGCAATTGCATTTTATGCAAGTTCTCTGGAAGAACAGCACCGGCTGGAAAAAGAACAATCCACTTTTAACAGCCCCTATCGCAGTTCCTACAGCAGTCAGTTGTAGACAAAAAAAGAGGAGTAGATTATGCCAAGGCTAACAAAAAGAGTATCACATGACTTTACAATTATCAATAATGCAATGCTCCGTGACAACGAACTTGGAGCAACAGAGCGTGGTGTCCTCATCACCATGCTTGCACTTCCGGACAACTGGAAGTTTTCCATTAAGGGACTTTCCAAGATACTGCCGGACGGTGTCACGAAGATCTCCACTGCACTGAAAAAACTGGAAGAAAAGCACTATCTGATCCGCAGACGAATCTACACCAATGGAAAAATTTCAGACTGGGAGTACATCTTTAGTGATGAACGAATGTCCATCGATGAAGATGAAGAAGCTGAGAATGGATCGTCCGTTTCAGCTAATTCCGCTGAAAATCTTGATTTGGAGAGCCTTGATTCAGAAAACCTAAGTCAAGGTTGCCCAAGCACATATAAAGAAAACAATAATCAAGAAAACATAGATCAATTATGTATCAATCAATCTATCGGAGCGGATAAACAAAGTTTTCAACAATTGCCGGTTGATTCGATGGATCCGATTGATGGATTTGAAACACAGAATGCAGCACAAATGCGATTTGCAACAGAATTTTTTGTCAAGGAACAAATCGAATATGACTGGTACTGCGATTTCTTTGAGGAAACACCAGACAACTTCATGAATCGCAGCGAAGAAACAACGTTTGCAGGAACACTCAGCGAAGTGGATATGCTTGTCCGAATTATCGTGGATACGATTTGTTCCAAAAAAGACACCATTCGCATCGGAAAAGAAGATATGCCGCACTCCATTGTGGAGAGTCAATTCAAAAAAATCAAAATGAAGCATATCGAGTATGTGCTGAAATCCCTGATGCTCTCCACAAATAACATCAGAAATCCCAAGGCATATCTCATAACCGCCTTGTATAATGCAACATTGACCTGTGATTTTGCAGAGGGCAATGAACTCAAAAACATGGATCCAGCCTTTTTTATTCCGAAAATCTATCATGACGAAGCTTTCCAAGAGCGATTTTACGGAAAAACCATGTTCCGAGGGTAAAAGCCACAGAGAAATGCGAGGTGAAAAAGACATGGAACAAGCAAGAAAAGAAGCCATTTCCTGTGTTTACTGCGGCAAAAAGACGATGTGTGTTACATATGCCGGCGGCTATCAGTACCGTGCGGTTTGCCTTTCCTGCCACAGACAGTTTGACTTTTCTGCACCATCCAGAGCAGCGGCAGATCTGATTTGCCGGACATTGCAGAAAAAATAGCACAAATTCACTGGCATTTCCGAATGCGGATAGTCATTTTCCCCTGATTGCATGACCCCTATGCACTCCTTTCGATCACCATTTTCCAAGACTATCCGTACCCGGAAATGCCAGTATTACGCCATATCTCCGGCACATTGCCCTGCAAATATTCTCTCCGTCTGATCTTTTACAGTTGCTCGTAGTAGGTGACGGAATAGCTTTTTGGGGATATTTGCGGGGCAAAGTGCCGGAACCTGAAGATTGGTGAGGTAAAAATCATGACATACATGGAACAATTTCCGACCGCAGAAGCCTATGTTCTGCACCGGATCACCCACGGCAAAGGGGTAATCTCCAAAGACGGACTGGTTCAGCTGGCAAAGGAGCATCACGTTCCAATCAGCAATTTTTGGAGTAAAAACGAGATCGCTGAATTTCTCATGGAAACCATCGGTGTAGAAAGCCTTGCAGATGCCTGTGAGCAAATGGGCGTAAGTTCGTATTCGTTCCAGCAAAAATTCGGGATCTCCGGCATTGATGTGAAACTGCTGGCGAACAGAGGAATGCTGAAAATCACCGGAAAAGAACGGTTTTCTGTTCACGGCGAACCCCACTACGCACCGTTGTACAGTGTGATGCAGTTCTATTTGCTGACACCGGAAACCGTGCAGGAATGGCTGGAGGATTTGAGAAATGTGGGTTGATTTCTATGGAAATCCCGTTCGTTTTCCGGATTTTATCCCGTTGACTTGCATTGCACTGGCTTCACTAGTCTTGATTGCCCTCATTGTTGCAGCAATTGTAGTGGATCTACGGGAATTGCACCGGAAATGGAATGAAAGAAACGAAGCAAAATTACAGAAAAGAAAGGCAGGAAATGCAAATGAGCCGCATCGAAAAAGCCATTCGCTACGATGAACTGATCGACTTTCAGACACTGGCAAGAGAATCTGCCAGACAGGAGGAAGAACGTGTGCTGGCAGAAGAACTGCATCACGTTTCCACATGGAGCGAAACCATCCGGAGAGAAGGTGTCTGGCAATGAAGCGTTTCAGAAAGCTATTGATCGCAACAGACATTTTTCTTGCTGTGGTGATCGCAGTGATCCTGATCACGCAGATGACCAGCTTGTCCCGATATATCACACCGGACTTTCTGGCTCTGTGCGGTATGCTGGTGTTTTCCATTGCAATTCTGGCAGGCGTAATTGCATTTGTCATTTGTGACATTCGCAAAATGTTACTCCGGAGGAAAAAGACACTCAACACACTGCACACGATGAGCCAAACGCTGCATTCTTGGAAAAAGGATGATGCACCGGAAGAAACGGCAGTCACGAAAAATGAAGATGAGAAACAATCAAAGTGATTTCGCATAATATTCGAAATAAAATTTGTCGAATTGCTTTTGAATATTAGAAATTATAAAATCTGCGATTGCAGATTTGACAAAAAAATTCAGAACAGGTACAATAAGTAATAGGAAAATGGATTGACCTGTACGAGGTACAAGGAGGAATGACATATGAAAAACAATAAGCGTAAAGTCTGGAAAACCGGTGTGATCGCAGGAATGCTTGCTATGCTGGTACTTGCTTTTTCTGCTTGCGGCAGTGAGCCGGAAGAAAGCAGCACCGCAGAAGCAAAGGCAACAACAACGACCACCGTCACCACAGAAGCAACTACAACCACCACAGAAACTACCACGACCACCAAAAAGACAACTATGGAAACCTCTGAGAGTACCACGGCAGAAGCCACAACAACGGCTGCCACAGCGGAAGCCAAGAAAGAGCCGGAAAAAGGTACTGCTGTAGCAGAACCGGTGGTAGACAAGCCCAAAGCTACCACAGCAAAGCCGGCATCTCCTACTCCGGTAAAGAAAACCACCGCAGCTGCTCCCAAGGGACACTACGAAACCATCCACCACGAAGCTGTGACACAGCAAGTCTGGGTGGAAGATTCTCCGGCTGGGGAAAAAACAATTTTCCAGTGCAGATGCGGAGCAAAATTCAATTCGTTTGATGAATGGGATGCACATGATACGCAAGCGTATTTGAATGGCGATGATACCCATTATCGTTATGAATTTTGGTATGAAGAAGTTCCTGCCCAAGGGCATTACGAAACTCAAGTGATCCAGGCTGCTTACGATGAGCAAGTCTGGGTGCAGGATTGATATATATTTGCATACAAAAGCCAGGAAACTTCCGCAAGAAAGTGACCTGGCTTTTTGTATAGATGAAAAGGCGTTTGAGAATTAACACTTCTCAAACGCCTTTTGTGGTGGTCTGGTCATGCTTCATTGTATATGAAGTACGATCCTATTGTGACAAATGTGATCTTCGCACAAAATCCACCTCTCTTTTCAGATGCTTTCAGTATATCAGATTGGCAAAATGCTTGTAAAATCTGCGACTGAGAGCATCCATTGCATACAGAAGCCATTGGCTTTTTGTATAGATCCCACAGGAAAGATCGCTGGAATGCACTTCGGCGGTCTTTTTTGTATGAAATCCACGGAAAGGAATGAATCCCATGTAAGATCAAGTGCATCCGAATATCCGAATTTGAACCGAAAGGAGAAAAAATGAAATTTCTTTCAAAGCTGAAAGGCAGCTTGAAACGTGGTTTCACCGTGCTTTGTGCCACCGTCATGGTTCTGACTTCCGGCATTCTGACCGGAACAGAATTTCAGGCATCGGCGGCACAGCTGCACGGCACCACCTATCTGAACGAAGCCATCAATAAGGCTGGCGGCGGAAAATACCGTGAACCGCTGGAAACATGGCAGTCCTATCTGGACGCACAATCCAAAACCAACTACTATCTGGGAACGCCATATAACGCATGGCTCTATGCTGCATCCCCCAGGGGTGACCTGTGGCAGAGAAATGAAGGCTACCAATATAAAATTGGAGCATCTGGCGGTACGAACTGCACCGGTTTTGTCTGGCACATCATCGCCAACAGCCTTGCCAATGGCAGCGGACAAAGCATCACCGAAACCGGAAAGTGGGTGCCGAATTCCAACGGATTCAATTCTCAGGGATTTTCCAGAAAAAGCTGGAGCAATAGCAAAGGCGGCAGATGGTACAACTTTATCACCCAGTATAACGTCCATTATTACGAGTTCAGCACCAAATCCGAAATGCTCAGCAGTGGTGTGCTGCAAAAGGGCGATATTATCTGGTGCGTCAATGCCGCCTATGGCAGCGGCATCAGCGGCTTGAGCCACTCTGCCAGCGATCACCATATTGGCATTTACATGGGCAATGGAAAAAGTGATGTGTGGTGGCAGTCCGGACCGGTCAACGGCGATGGAAATACCACCGGCGAGATCAACAGCATCAACCAGATCTACGGAAAGGCAAAAAACAATACCTATGTAGTGATTCCGTGGACAGAGCAAAAAGAAGCCCCTCACTTTGACCCGACCCGATTGACAATTCAGAAGGTCGATTCGGAAACCGGACAGGCAGTACCGCAGGGCAATGCTTCTCTGGCAGGAGCAGAATTCACCATGAAGTATTATTCCGGTACTTCTGCAACCGGAAATCCGGCTAGAACATGGGTTTTGACGACTGATTCAAACGGACTTGCAAAGTTGGGATCAAAGTGGTTGAAATCAGGAACAATGTTCACTGACAAAAACGGAAATGCTTATCTCCCTCTCGGCACAGTCGTGATCCAGGAAACCAAAGCCCCGACTGGGTACAAACTCAGCAGCACTGTCCGCACACTCCACATTGTGGAACAGGACGGAAAAGCAGTGATCCGAGAAGAAGGCTCCAATGTGTTCCAGCAAACATACACCGGAACATACAAGGAAGAAGTTATCCGTGGCGATCTCAGTTTTGATAAGGTATCTCTGAATTCAGACGAACAGAAACCGTTGGCGTACATTCCGTTCCTGCTGACCAACACAGACACCGGAGAAAAACACATTATCATGACAGACGTGCATGGTAAGTTCTCCTCCAAGTCTGGGCGTGGACAGCTGAATGATCTGGACGACTATTTGCAGTTCCTCTCAACTGATGAGAACGGCGATCTGAAAGTTCCGGATGCGATTACAAACGAAGCAATCACACAGCTGGGTGTGTGGTTCGGTGATGAAAGCAAGGCAGACAGAACGAAGGGTGCATTGCTTTGCGGTAACTACACGCTACAGGAACTCCGCTGCAAGAACAATGCCGGATACAAACTGATTACCAGAAGTTTCCGCATTTCCAGCGGTGTTACAGATTACAGTGCCGGAACGCTGATCGATACTGCAAACCCCGGCAACATCGTCGGAAAGAAAGTGGACGAGGACGGCAACGGACTTGCCGGAGCAGTTCTCGGACTGTTTACGCCGGATACCACAGAATTTACGCTGGAAAACACCTATACCGGCATGACTGCTGTTTCCGGTGAGGACGGTTCCTTTACCTTTGAGAACGTTCCCAACGGCAAGTATGTGGTACACGAAATCACCCCGCCGGACGGCTATATCCTCTCGGATCAGAGTTATCCGGTTACAGTTAAAGTCAACAAGGCAAATGAAGAAGTCCAGCTGGGCGAAGATATTGTCAATCACCCGACAACCATTGAATTTTTCAAGGTCGATGAGGACGGCAATGCCCTTTCCGGTGCGAAGATGTCGATCATGGAACTGGGCAGCACTTCTGCCGTAGATTCCTGGACAACAGACAGCAGCAGCCACATCGTAACTGCAAAACTGGCAGTCGGAAAGAAGTATGAATACTGGGAATCCGCTGCACCGGACGGTTACATCAAGGCAGATCCCATCTACTTTACCATTCAGGCTGACGGCAGCGTGACCGATCTGGACGGCAACCCCATCACATTGCAGATGGTAGACCACGCTACACAGGTCGAGATCAGCAAGTATAACGACAGCGAAGAACCGCTGAGCGGTGCAAAGATGCAGATCCTGGACAGCGACAAAAATGTGGTTGAGGAATGGATCACAGACGGCACTACTCATGTGATCCACGGAAAACTGATCTATGGAAAAACATACACTCTGCATGAAGCAGCAGCCCCCACCGGTTACTACACCGCAGAGGATATGGAATTTACTGTAGGAAAAGACACCGTATCCATTGGTATGGTGGACGATGCAACATGGGCAGGCATTCTGAAAACAGACGGCAGAGGTCGTGATGTCATTGGTGCTGTCCTGCAAGTCAAGGACAAGAACGGCAATGTCATCGAAGAATGGACCACAGACGGCACCCGACACGAAATGAGAGCCGTTCTGAATCCGGACGAAACCTACATTCTCCACGAGGTGTCCGCACCGGAGGGATATTTCCTTTCCGAGGACATCGAATTCAAAGCTGGTGACCGTGTTATCATGGAAGATGTGAAACAGACTGGTCTGACCGTCGGAAAGCTTTCGGATATCCAGAAGCAGACGGCTGGACAGAACCTCATCTTCCTGCCTGGAGCAAAGCTTCAGATCATCGACAAAGACGGAAACGTCTTGGACGAATGGACAACGGAAAACGCACAGCACCAGATCAGCAAGGTACTGACACCTGGCGAAACCTACACCCTCCACGAAGTGTCTGCACCGGACGGTTACTGTGTGGCAGAGGATATTCACTTCACCCTGAACGACAAGGGCGAATTTGTCAAGAGTGACGATTACGAATCCGGCGAAATGTGGATCCGGATGTACGACCTTGCAACAAAGATCGAGATCCAGAAAACCGATGAAAACGGCAAGCCACTGAGCGGTGCAGCATTGCAGGTCATTGCAACAGACGCAGACGGCAAAGAAACTCTGGTGGACAGCTGGATCACAGACGGCAGTGTGCATCAGATCTACGGCAAATTGATTGCCGGTCAGACATATATCCTCCGAGAAGCATCTGCTCCCAAGGGGTACGCCAAGGCAGCAGATCAGCAGTTTACCGTCGGTACGGACGGTAAGGTGCAGAACATCACCATGCAGGACGTTGCAACCAAGGTCGGCATCGACAAGGTTGACGAGGACGGCAAGCCGCTGTCCGGAGCAGTCTTGCAGCTTCTGGACGCAGCTGGTACAGAAATCGATCAGTGGACAACCGACGGCACAACTCATCGCATGGATGCGATCCTGACCGCCGGTGCAGAATACACGCTGCACGAAGTATCCGCTCCGGACGGCTACTGCATCGCTGCGGATCAGAAATTCACCGTCAACGCAGACGGCAGTCTGACCAGTGTCAAGCTGACCAATCTGTCTACCAAGGTACAGATCAGCAAGACAACGATCACCGGCGACACAGAACTGGAAGGTGCAAAACTGGAAGTGCGTGACCTCAGCGGCAATGCACTGGACAGCTGGACTTCCGGCAAGGAAGCCCATATGATCACCGCCAAGCTGACTGCCGGTCAGACTTACGTTCTGCACGAAACCGCAGCACCCAATGGCTATGTGGTTTCCAATGACATTGAATTTACAGTCAACGCAGACGGCACTGTGACGAAGGTCATCATGAAAGATGACACCACCAAGGTAGAAATCAGCAAGAAGGCAGAAAACGGACTTCCCCTTTCCGGAGCAAAAATGCAGCTGCTGGATAAGGACGGAAAAGAAGTCGATGCCTGGACAACAGACGGAAAGGCACATACCCTGACCGCCAAGCTGACGGCTGGTGCGACATATACTTTGCATGAAGTATCTGCACCGGCAGGCTACTGCGTTGCAGCAGATCAGACCATCGTTGTCGGTACAGACGGCAAGCTGCAAAGCTTCACCATGACAGACCTGACCACCAAGGTATCTCTTACCAAGTATGAGATCACCGGTGAAAAGGAACTGGCAGGAGCATCTCTGGAACTGTACGCAGCGGAAAGAGATGCCAACGGCAATTACACACGCAAGGGCGATGCCATTGAGAAATGGACATCCACCGACAAGGCACACGAGATCATCGGCAAACTGACTGCCGGTGCATCGTATATCCTCCACGAAACCGCAGCCCCCAATGGCTATGTAGTTTCCAACGACGTGCCGTTTGTAGTCAATCCGGACGGCACTGTCACAAAGGTATCCATGAAGGACGATACCACCAAGGTAGAGATCAATAAGACTACCGAGGACGGCACACCTCTGAAGGGTGCAGTTTTACAGCTGCTGGACAAGGACGGCAAGGAAGTGGAGCAGTGGACAACTGACGGCACTGCACACGTACTGACTGCCAAGCTGACAGCTGGTGCAACCTATGTGCTGCACGAAGTATCTGCACCGGCAGGCTACTGCAAAGCTGCGGATCAGTCGTTTGTCGTTCCGGCAGACGGCAGCAAAAAGATTCTCACTATGACCGACCTTGCCACACGGGTGACCGTGGAAAAGCTGGATGCTGACAGCAAGCCGCTGTCCGGAGCAAAATTACAGCTGCTGGACAAGAACGGCGATCTGGTAGACGAATGGACATCTGATGGCAATGCACACACTCTGACTGCAAAACTAACTGCCGGAGAAACCTACACCCTGCGGGAAGCAGCATCTCCGGACGGTTACTACAAAGCAAAGGACATCACATTTACAGTCAATGCAGACGGCACAGCCAATGAAGTGGCTCTGTACAACGCAAAGACCAGAGTATCCATCAGCAAGTACGACATCACCGGCGAGAAAGAGATCCCCGGTGCAAAGCTGGAGGTACGGGACAAGAACGACAACGTTCTGGACAGCTGGACATCGACCGGAAAAGCCCACGAGATTGTAGGCGTACTGGTAGCCGGACAGACCTATGTACTGCATGAATCCGTTCCGGCAGACGGTTATGTAGTTGCTAACGATGTAGAATTCACGGTCAATCCGGACGGCACAGTGACTGTGGTTGCCATGTATGATGACACGACCAAGGTAGAGATCAACAAGGTAACGGAAGAAAACAAGCCGCTTTCCGGTGCAAAAATGCAAATCATCGATAAGGCAGGCACTGTAGTAGACGAATGGCTGACAGACGGCACGGCTCATGTGCTGACGGCTCAGCTGATCTCCGGTCAGACCTACACTCTGCACGAGGTATCCGCTCCGGCTGGCTATGTGGTATCTCCGGATCAGCAGTTCACTGTCAACACCGACGGCAGTGTAACCAGCGTATCTATGACAGATATTGCAACTGTTGTTCGAGTAGACAAGGTCGATCCGGACGGGAAACCCCTTTCCGGTGCAACCTTGCAGATCCTGGACAAGGACGAGAATGTACTGGATGAGTGGATCACCGACGGCACAACACATACGCTGATCGCAAAACTGACTGCCGGACAGACCTACACACTGCGGGAAGCAGCTGCACCGGCAGGCTACTACACCGCTGCGGATTCTACCTTTACGGTAAATCTGGACGGCACACCCAATGCGATCACCCTGTACAACATCAAGACCAAGGTAGAGATCACCAAGTATGACATCACCGGAACCAATCCGCTGCCAGGAGCAAGGCTTCAGGTCAAGGATCTGGACGGCAATGTCATGGACGAATGGACATCTACCGACAAGGCACATCTGATCGAAGGCGTTCTGGTATCCGGACAGACATATATCCTCCACGAGGAAACTGCACCGGACGGCTATGTGCTGGCAAGTGATATGCAGTTCACCGTCAATCCGGACGGCACGATCACGACCGTTGCCATGAAGGACGATACCACCAAGGTATCGATCACCAAAAAAGACATCACCGGCGAAAATGAAATTACCGGTGCAACGCTGGAAGTCTGGGATATGCAGGGCAATGTTATTGACAGCTGGGTATCCGACGGTACAGCACATGAGATCTCCGGCATTCTGACTGCTGGTGCAAAGTATATTCTCCATGAGGTATCTGCACCGGACGGCTATGTGGTTGCAACAGACGTAGAGTTTACTGTCGATGCAAACGGCAATGTCACCGAAGTCACCATGCTGGACGATACCACAAAACTGCACGTCACCAAGAAAGACATCACCGGCGAAAAGGAACTGGCTGGTGCAGCACTGGAAGTCAAGGATACCGACGGCAACATCATTGATGCCTGGGTATCAGATGGCACAGAGCATCAGATCATCGGCGTTCTGGCAGTGGGCAAGAAATATATCCTCCACGAGGTATCTGCCCCCAACGGTTACGTCGTTGCCGAAGATGTAGAATTTGAGGTCAATGCAGACGGCAGCATCACCAGAGTGGAGATGCGTGACGACACCACAAAGGTGGCTATCACAAAATATGAGATCACCGGTGAAAAGGAACTGCCGGGTGCATCGATGCAGCTGCTGGATTCCAAGGGCAATGTGGTTGACGCATGGATCTCTACCGACAAGGCTCATGAGATCATCGGCGTTCTGACTGCCGGAGAAACTTACACCTTGCATGAAGTATCCGCTCCCAACGGCTATGTGGTTGCCGCAGATGCAAGCTTTACGGTCAACACCGACGGCAGCATCAATGTGGTTTCTATGTATGACGATACCACCAAGGTATCCATCAGCAAGACGGACATTACTACTGGTGCGGCTCTGGCAGGGGCAACACTCCAGATCATCGACCAGAATGACAACGTCATTGAAGAATGGGTATCCACAGAAGAAGCACATCTCATCGAAGCAGTCCTGACTGCTGGCGAAACCTATACGCTCCGGGAAACATCTGCACCGGCAGGCTATGTCATTGCAGAGGACGTATCCTTTACCGTTAACCCGGACGGCAGCGTGACACACGTCGAAATGCAGGACGATGTGACAAAGGTATCCATCAGCAAGACAGACATCACCGGCGAAAAGGAACTGGCAGGAGCCGCACTGGAAGTACGGGATGCCAATGACAATGTGATCGATGCGTGGGTATCTGACGGTACGGCACATCAGATCAACGGCGTACTGGTAGCCGGACAGACCTACACCTTGCACGAGGTGTCTGCCCCGAATGGCTATGTAGTTGCCGAAGATGTCACATTTACGGTCAACGAGGACGGCAGCGTAAACATGGTTTCCATGGTAGACGCACCGACCTCCGTCCACATCAGCAAAAAGGACATCACCACCGGCGAAGAACTGCCGGGTGCATTCCTGGAACTGTATGACAAGGACAACAATCTGGTGGATTCCTGGGTATCCACCAACGAAGCACACATCATCGAAGCGGTTTTGATCGCAGGCGAAAAGTACACGCTGATCGAAACATCTGCACCGAACGGCTATGTTATTTCCGAAAAGGTAGAGTTCACCGTGAATCTGGACAACACCATCACCCATGTGGAGATGCTGGACAAGACCACCAAGGTACAGATCAGCAAAAAAGCGATCACCGGTAAGGACGAACTGCCGGGTGCAGTGATGCAGGTACTGGACAAGGATAACAACATCATTGACCAGTGGACTTCCGGCAGTGAGCCGCACATGATCGAAGGTGTCCTGATTGCAGGTCAGACCTATGTACTGCATGAGGTATCTGCACCGGCTGGCTACACACTGGCAAAGGATGTAGAATTCACTGTCAGCGAAACCGGCGAGATCGACTATGTACAGATGATCGATGATACCACCAAGGTATCCATCAGCAAAACCGACATCACCGGCGAAAAGAATGTTTCCGGTGCAACGCTCCAGATCATTGACAAAAACGGCAATGTGATCCACGAGTGGATCTCCGGCACGGATGTCAACTACATGGAAGCACAGCTGACTGCCGGCGAAACCTACACGTTACACGAAACCAATGCTCCGGCTGGCTATGTGCTGGCACAGGATCAGCAGTTTACGGTGAACGCAGACGGCACCATCACCAAGGTCAACATGAAGGACGATACCACCAAGGTATCTATCACCAAGTATGATCTGACCAGCGGTAAGGAACTGCCGGGAGCAACGCTGCAAATCATCGACAAGAACGGCAACGTCATTGAAGAATGGATCTCTACCAGCGAAGCACATCTGATCGAAGGAATTCTGACCGCAGGCGAAACTTACACACTCCGTGAAATTTCCGCCCCCAACGGCTGGACGATTTCCGAAGATGTCACATTTACAGTGAACGCAGACGGAACGATCACACACGTTGAGATGTACGACAAGCCCACCAGCGTATCGCTCCGCAAGGTAGATACCGATGGCAATGACATCAAGGGTGCAGTGATGCAGCTGCTGGACAAGGACAAAAACGTGATCGAGGAATGGACAACAGACGGCACAGCACACGTTCTGACGGCTCAGCTGATCGCCGGCGAAACGTACACGCTGCACGAGAAATCCGCTCCGGCAGGATACGAACTGGCAAAGGATCAGACCTTTACCGTTCCGGACGACGGCGAGATCACGGTTACCATGACAGACGAAAAGACACCGACCACACCGCCTGTTGCAACACCCACCACGCCTACCCCGACTTCTACCGCAACGCCGAAAACCACATCGACACCGAAAACCGGAGATGCAACACCGGTAATGGCGATCGGTACCGGACTGCTGGCAAGCTTTTTCATCATGCTGCTGACACGCAGAAAGAAGCGGAGAAACAGAAAGGCAGCGTAAACAAGACCTCATCGACAAATCTTCATTATCAAAACATTCACCAAAAACACTGGGATAAGAAAGGAATGGTGAGTCCCATGTAATCTATATTTTTTCCGAATCACCCGTAGAAAGTAAGAGATGTGACATGAACTGTACCGACAGCTTCGGCTGCCGGTATACTTGATGTCACAAGCATCAAAAGTAAAATAAAAGGAACACGGAGGAATTCAAAATGGCAGGAGATATGAGAAGGTTTCACGCATCCATGAAGGAACTGAAGAACAGCATTGAGAAGTACATGGAGCAGTACGGGAACAGTATGGGTACACTGGACAAGAATGATTTCAGTCTGATTCTCGGTGAAAAGCCGGGATTCGGACAGGACAATGTGGCGATCTGCCGATTGATTGCATGGAACATACAGCTGCACCCCAACACACCGGAATTAGACAAAGAGGTACGGGACTGGGCAACGGCAATGCGTATCTATACCCATGCTCCGGAATACCCGGCAGTATACCGTATGGATAACATCAGCGACTTGCGGTATCTCAATGCAATGGGGCATCTGGCAATGCGGTATATGCGAAAGGAAGATGACCGGCGGCAGGCAAACTGCTATAAGACATTTGAAGATGTCAGGAAGTATGCCAGCAACTTTGAGGAAAGCCGGAAGTATCGGAGAGAACCGGTGCAGTGAGTTGCTGAATATCTCTTCCGATTTGGTGGCAACGATTGCCACCATGAAGAATCAATCAGCAAGGCGGACATCATGTTCGCCTTTTTTTCAATTCACGAGCATAAAAGTGAATCCTTATAGCAAAGCAGAACGAAAAAGTGGGACACAGTGTCCACAATTTCCGAGATACAAAGCCCATAGGAAAAAGAAATTCATATGGCAAAGCAGAACGAAAAAAGTGGGACACAGTGTCCACAATTTCCGAGATGCAAAGCCCACAGGCAAAAGAAATTCACATGGCAAAGCGGAACGAAAAAAAGTGGGACACAGTGTCCACAATTTCCGAGATGCAAAGCCTACAGGAAAAAGAAATTCATATGGCAAAGTGAAACGAAAAAAAGTGGGACACAGTGTCCACAATTTTCTAAGCACAAATACGGAGGTGAATCACATGAGAATACCCGATGCAGATATTGCAAAAGCAGAACAAATGGACTTGCTGACCTATCTGCAAATCTACGAACCAGGGAATCTGAAACGGGTTGCCGGCAATGAATATCGAACAATCGACCACGACAGCCTGCGGATCTCCAATGGAAAATGGCACTGGTATTCCAAAGGGATCGGCGGACACAACGCCCTGCAATATCTGATGAAGGTGCGAGAAATGAAGTTTCCCGATGCAGTGCGGCAAATCCTGCAATTACCGCCGGAGGAATACCAGAGCGTTTTTCCAAAGAAACCGCCGGAAAAGAAAAAAGAATTTTCTCCGCCCTCCCGAAATTACAATCACAATCAAGTGATCGCCTATCTAGAGGGACGAGGAATCAGCCGGAATGTGATCTTCCACTGTATCAAAAACAAAACACTGTACGAAAGCCAGAAATATCACAGTGCTGTGTTTCTGGGAATGGACAAAGAAAATTGTCCCCGGTACGGTAATATCCGTGCTACCAAAGGCGATTTCAAAGGAGAATGTTCCGGTTCTGATAAACGTTATGCATTTCACCTGATGCCGGAACAGCCCAAAAGCAATGCGGTTCACGTTTTTGAAGCTGCCATCGATGCTTTAAGTTTTGCAACCTATGCAGAAATGCGGGGTGCTCCATGGAAAGATATGAATTTGCTGGCACTGGGCGGTGTTGCCGGAACAGGTCAGAAAGTTCCCCTTGCACTGGAACAGTTTCTGAAAGACCATCCGCAAATCAAAACACTGTATTTGCACCTGGATAACGATACACCGGGACGTGAAGCAACACAGCATATCACCAATTTGCTGAAAAATACGTATCAAATCCACGATGTACCACCCACAGGCGGGAAAGATGTAAATGATTTTCTCATGAAACTCCGCTCCCAGAGCCGAAACAGAACGCAGGAACGGCAAAGCTGCCCCTCTCTCTAAGGAAAATCGTCTTTCAGACGAAACAGGATGCGTAGCATCCGTTCGTAGGACGATACACCCGGTGGGTGTTCGTTCTACGGCAAGCAACGTCTGTGTTGCAACACAGACAATTTGCGATGAATCGCAAATTCTTGTTAGGGGCAAGCCCCTAAGACCCCTGATTTGAAAATGTAAAAAATTAAGGAGCAAAAAGATGCGAACAAGAAATCATCGTGTTGTGGTTTGTTTCAACGATGCAGAATTTCAAGAGGTTCAGAAGAAGTGCAAAAAATCCGGTTATCCCCGTGAGGTATTTCTCCGGCATCTGATTGCAGATGGAACTGTCCGGGAAGCCCCTCCTGTGGATTATCCAAAACTGCTGCTTGCACTCAGCCGGATCGGAAACAATCTCAACCAGATCACTGCGACCGCCAATACCATTCACTACATTGACCCGCAGTCTTTGGAAGAAACGACCGGTGATCTGAAGCACATCCTGAAAGAGATACATCGCTCTTTCCTTATTCCCGACCAGAGAAAACTCACAGAGGAAATCGTTTCTGACTTACAGTACATTTTTCTGGAGGTGCAGAAAACACTTGCGGGACAGGAAGCAGCTTCTGATCCGGACGCAGTGCTGCAATACATTCGGGATACAGTTCTGGAACAATTACAGAAAGACAATCAAACCGTTCGGCAAAAACGGCAGGAAGCAGACTGGAAAGAACAGCTGCGTGAAGTGCCGCCGCTGTACCAGCCGTTTCAGGAAGGAGAAGACGTATGCTAGACATTGCAGTAACGATCATGTCAATCAGCAGCTTGACATTGGCAACAGACATGATCATATACCTGATCAATGGTAAAGGAATGTTTCCTTACGCAGAGGATGTCAAATATATGCGGTATGTCTATGGCATCCTCTCTCTTGTTGTTATCGTAGGGGCATTCATTATGTTTTTTACCAAATAGTCAAAATAAAAATCGTAATGCAAAATCCTGTTATGAATATTATTGATTGGTACAGCAAAACAAAGCAAAAGGAGATCATCATGTCATACATCATCATTGGAATTGCAGCACTCATCATATACCCACTCTTAAGTATTGCTGCAATTCAAGAAAAAGCGATTTTCATCAGAAGTACCATTGTCAGTATTCTTGGTATGGCATTTGTTTTTTCCACAGGGTTTGTTCTGATTTCTTTGGTACGATGATCGGCATACCAAAACATTTGAAAGGACGGTGAGAACATGGCAACCACATCGATCTGGGCAATCAAAGGCACTGCTGCTGCGATCCGGCGAGTAGAAATGTACATTGAAAACCCAGAAAAGACAATCGAACAAACTGGACTGGAGTATCAGAGCAGTCTGCATCAGATCGACCAGAACGGCAGCATGATACACGAGTACAGTCCGGAGGAACTGGAGCAAGAAAAAGTCTGCTATGTGTCTGGTATCAACTGCACTGCTCCCAACGATGCCTGCGAAGAATTTGCAGCTGTCTATGATCTCTGGGGAAAGCCCTGCAAAGGCAGAGTGTGTTACCATGGCTATCAGTCCTTCCGGGAAGGCGAAGTTACCGCAGAACAAGCACACGAGATCGGCGTGAAACTGGCAGAGCAGCTGTGGGGCGATCGGTTTCAGGTTGTGGTGGCAACGCATCTGAATACCGGTCACTATCACAATCACATCATGCTCAATGCTATCGCCTTTGCAGATGGGTACAAATTTGTCAACCGCAAGTCTGACTATCAGCAAATGCGAGAGGTGTCTGATGATCTATGCCGGGAGTATGGGTTGTCTGTCATTGAACACCCAGGACAAAGCGGCAAACATTACGGCGAGTGGAAAGCGGAACAGGAAGGCAGACCGACCCAGCGTGGCGACATTCGGCTGGATCTGGATGCCGCCATTGAGAAGCTGGGCAGCAAACCAATTGACCAATCCAGACGACCAACGGTGCGTGGAGATATACGGCTGGACTTCGATGCAGCTGCCATGCAGTCTGATACCGTACAAGATCTGATCCGGCAAATGGAGGAAATGGGATATACCTGGAACTTCTCCGGCAAGTATCCCAAAATCAAACCGCCTGGAAAAGACCGTTACTTTCGCCTATATAAACTGGGAGCCGGTTATGACAGTCTGGAAACGCTGGCAAAGCGAGTGCTGCATATGCAGGAGGAAACGTCCGGCAAACGCAGAATGCCGTCTACCTATTATCGCTATCACGGAAGCTTTCGCAAGCGAAAGAAAGCAACTGGTTTTCTGGCACTGTACTACTATCATTGCTATCGAATCGGTGTATTTGCAAAGCGAACATACCTCAAGTATACGCCAGAATTTCGGGAAGCACAGAAGCAGCTGCATGAAATGTCAAAGGCTGCTGCTTTTTTGCATGGTGCAGACATTCACAGCAAGGAGCAGTTTCAAAGCTACCGGGAAAAGCTGAATCAGGAAATCCAGCTGTGTGATACGCAGATCAAGGAATTGCAGCAGCAGCTTGCTGTAAGCAATGATCCGGCAGAAAATGAAGCATTGATACATCAGCTGGACAGGCTGCACCAGCAGCAACAGAATTTCGCAGAACAGAAACGACTTTGCAAAATTGTTGCCCGACAGCAGGTACAGGAAGAAGCACCGCCGCAGCCACAGGAAACTGAACCGACAGCACCGAAGAAACAAAGTGGTGCGATCGAAGTAGACTAAACTTTCGCTCTCAAAATCAAAAGAAAAAGTCATTCGCTTTTCCCCAAGAAAACGAATGGCTTTTTTCATATATATACATACGTTTATCCGCCACAGAACCCCAAGGAGATGAAATGTCATGGATCAAAGTATCCGAGCCGCAGAAGACATGATGGCTGCAAGCGGGAAAGCCATTAAGCTTACCGTAGATCTGACCACAGTTGTCCTGCGATTTGTTGGTCATTCTGCTATGGGAATGGCAGCAATGGTTGCAGCCCACATGAAAGGCAGCCGCAAAAAAGAAATGGGCGAAATTTCTGTTCGTGCCATGGTTAAACGGCAGGAACCGTTTGACATGATTGCCCTGGAGCCGCACGATGCGACAAAATTTCAGGAACTTGCCAATCAGGTCGGGCTGCTCTACAGTATCCGAGAGGATACGCCGGACTATGATGGAATGCAGGTGGACGGACTGACCTCCGTTCTCTTTCGGCAGCAGGACGCACCTCTGGTGCGGAGCATCATGGAACGATTGCAGATCAGTTCCCTGTGCAGTGCTCAGACCGCAGCAATGTATCCGTATGAACCGCAGCAGTCCCAGACACAAGCACAAACACAAACGCAATCTCAGCCATATGCCCAGTCGCAGCAGTCAGGCGTACCGCCAGTATCGACTGATACACCACCGTATCCAATGCCGGCACAAGTGCCGCCACAGAGCAGTATGACACAGATAGAGCATGATATGTATCAGCAAATGCAGACGAATCTGGCTCCCGGTCAGTCCTCCCATGAACTGCTGGTAGAGGACGGAGAACCAGAGCCGGCAAAAAAAGCGGAACCTCCGGTACAGGAAACCTCTCCGGCAGAACGTTCTGGTACTGATCCCATGTGGACGGTTCCGGAATTGGAAGTACCGCCTATACCGGAGGAGAGCAAGGAAAAAAAGCCGCTGTTTCCACAGCAGGAACAAGAATCGGCTCCCACTCCGTCCATGCCGTCTATTTTTGGCGTACAGGCAGAACTAACAAAACAGATGGAACGAAATCTGAAAAAGCCGGTACAGCGTGGAAGAGCCGCAGAATTGTGAGGTGAAAGAACATGGAACAGGAATCCGCATTTTCGCCAAGCAATGCGTATCAGCAAGGCATTCTTGCCTTGCAAGAGAAATCACAGCTGCAAAACTTTTTGCAGTTTTACGCAAGATACCAGCTGAACTTGAAAAACAGTGTGCTGCTGTATCTGGCATCTCTGCAAAATCCAACTGCCGGACAAGCCAGAACCATGGAAGAATGGAATCAGGCAGGCAGAAAAATCCGATATGGAGAAAAGAGCAGTTTGCATCTTTATGCTCCGGAAAACTTTCACGGTCGAACCAGAACCATGGAACAGCAAGAAATGGTTCCGCTTTTCCGGGAAGATCAGACAGAGCCGAGCGAACAGTACCGAAGGAATGATGCAGAACATCCATTCCATCTGGAGGATGGGACAGAAATTCCGGAAGCCAGTGCAGAGGAAATGCTGCAAATCTGTGTCAACACCGCAATCGGATTCATGCGGCAAAATGGCTGGAAGATGCCAGTCTTTGTGGAGCCAAGTGCAGAGATTCCTTTGGAAAATCCGGTGCGTTTTGACCCACGAAACAATCAACTCTGCATTGCAAAAGGAGCAGCTTATGACGATGTTGCTTTTGCAATGATGCGTGAGGTCATCTACAGCAAGCAGTATCGACACGCACAGCAGCCAGAATTTTATCTGGGCATTCGTCAAAAGGCTGCGTATGCCGCACAGGCTGCTGCCTACCAAATGGGCATTCGCAAGGAATTTCCACTGGAGATTCCAGAAATGCCGCAGGCGGAACAGTGCCTGCAAAGTATTCCGGACGGAATTCAATCTTTGCAAGAAGATTGGATCTGGATCTCTCAGCAGATGAAGCTGGAAAGACAAGGTGCCGCAGTACAAGCAACACCGACAGAAGCAGAGCAGCGTACCGGAGATCCAGAAGTGGCTGCCAACCCAGAGCCGGAAACCAATTCCCTTCCGCCGGAATTGGAAGAAGTGCTTGCCATGTTTGACAAACCGGCAGAAACTGCCGCTCCACCCATGCCGGAACCAGATATACCGGAAGAATCATCTACGCCATTAGAGCCGCCCAGTATCGACTGGGACAAAATATTTCCGGACGATCCGGCTTTGGCAGAACAAAACAGAAACTGGGATTCTGCTTTGAACTTTGGCGATTTATCCGAAGGCTCTCCGGATACCGGACGAAAGCGTTCCCAAGCCGCAGAACTTTAACAGTTGTTTCAAAACGTTAAGGAGGTGATTCCCATGCACCATACAGTCAATAATCAGGAGCTACACGAAAAAGGAGGTGAATCCAATGGCAATGTTATCGTATGATGAAGCGATCCACATCGCCAATGTGCAGTATACGCTGGTAAAATCACAGAATATTGTGCCATTTTTAGATATGGCTCTGCGGTTTCCGGAGTACGCTAAGGAAAATATCTGCTTGCTCATGGTGCAGGATCCAGAGGAAGTTACAGAATTTCGCACCCAGCGAGAGTGGCTAGAATGTGGCACACATCTGCTGCCGGACGTTCGTCCCATTACTCTTGCCTTATTCAAAAGTCAAAGTATTCTGTACGTATTCGATGTCAGCCAAACAGACCAGCAGCGTTCTTTACTGCCGCCAAACGCAGAAAAGGCATATCATGCCCTGATTCAGACACTGGGACAAGAACCGGTTGAACTGGAGGAAAGCAAAAATCGGGTTGCATACTACGATCTCACAGAAAAACAGTGGTACGTCAATCTAAAATCCAATCACAGTGCCAGATTCCGTTCAATCGCAGCAATTCTGGTTTCTAAACTTCTGGAAAAAGAAACCGGAATCGATGCCATTGTGACGACAGATATGGTGGTATACATGCTGTGCAAAAAATATGGCATCTCGCCGGAAGGAATCAATCTGAAAGCCATGCAGGACAGTCTGCGAAGAATCACAGATACAGCAATTGCAGACAATTCCATTCGCATGGCAATGCACTGTATGACGATCCATCCGCTGCGTGATCTCGACGCATATTACCAGGGGCAGATCAAACAGCTGGAAATGGAACGAAAACAGCAGGCAGAACAAGAGGCACTACAGGCAGAGCAGCAAAAGCAAGCAGAAGAAAAACGAATTCAGGAGATCGCCGAAAAACGGGCTGCCGTTCTGGCAGAAGAAATGGTAAAAGAAAAATTACAGGCGTACTTACAGTCCGTTCCGGAAAAGAAATCATTCTGGGAGTACTGGAAACGAGGTGGCACATCATGAAGAAGCCCAAACAGCAAAAACCGCTCTGGCTGCAAATCGTTTTGTGCGGACTTGGCTTGATTCTGATTTTTCTGTTTTCCGCTTTTACATCGCCATACTGGCACGGCAATGTCTTTCAGTTTTTTGTTGCTTTGACAAAACTGCAAGCCGGCAATTTGCACTTCACATTTTCCGGCAAGACATTAAAAATGACGTTGGTTTTGGTACTGATTCTTGTCATCGCAGTCGCTTTGTACAAATGCTGTAATCAAAGGAATTACCGGCACGGAGAAGAACACGGCTCCACCAAATGGGAAGATCCCGGTTTTCTTAGTCATAAATACGGAGAAAAGGAAAAGAAAAACAGCCCTCCTCCGGAAAAGCCCTATGATCTGGACACGGTGCAACACCCGAATCTCATTTTGACGCAAAACATGAAACTCAGCTTAAATGCACAGAAAACCCGCAGAAATCTCAATGTGCTGGTGATTGGCGGTGCCGGTGCCGGTAAGAGTATGTTCTATGCTCGCCCCAACATTCTGCAAGCCAACACAGGATATATCGTTCTGGATCCAAAAGGCGAATTGACTGAGGATTGCGGCGGTTTTCTCAAGCGGCAAGGTTACACAGTATGGGTGTTGGATCTGAAACATCCGGAGAGTTCCGACCGGTACAACCCGTTTGACTTTCTGGAAACGGAAGATGATGTGTTGCAGCTGGTAGACAACATTTTTGACAACACCACAGACAAGGAAGCCCGAAAAGGAGAACAGATCTGGGACGATTCTGCAAAATCTCTGCTGCGTGCATTGATTTTTTATGTGCGGGAGATGCTGCCGAAGGAACAGCAGAATTTTACCTCTGTTATGCGGTATTTACGTCGTGCAAAGACCGAAGAAGATGAGATGGGCAATCCAAAACCCTCTCAGCTGGACGGTGATATGCTGGAATTGCAGCGAAAGCTGGAGCATGACAATAAAAAAGCGGACAGTCACCCGGCATATCGTGCCTATCAGGAATACCGCAGCGGTGCGGCGAAAACCATGCAGTCTGTATTGTTTACTCTGAATGCCAGATTATCGAAGTTTAATGTGCAGAGTATTGCAGATCTCACCAGTCAGAATGAACTGGAACTCAAGCGAATGGGCAGAGAGAAAATCGCCATTTTTGCCGTGATTCCGGACGACAATCAGTCGTATAATTTTCTGGTGGGAATGCTGTACACACAGTTGTTTCAGCAGCTGTACCGCAGTGCAGATGACTATCGAGGAAAAAAGTTGCCGGTTCCGGTGCATTTTCTCATGGACGAATTCGCCAATGTTGCACTGCCCAAAAGTTTTGAAAGCTTACTGTCCACCATGCGGCAGCGGCAGATTTTTTGCTCGATCATCTTGCAAAATCTCTCGCAGCTGAAAGCACTCTATGAGAAACAATGGGAATCTATTGTGGGAAACTGCGATTCTTTTCTCTATCTGGGCGGGAATGAACAGAGTACCTTTGAGTATGTTTCCAAACGTTTGGGAACAGAAACCATTGACATTGATTCCTACTCGCAGTCCAAAGGAAGAAATGGCAGTTCCTCCAAAAGTACACAGCTGCAAAAAAGAGAACTGATGCTTCCGGATGAAGTCGGGCGATTGGACAACAAGTATGCCATCTACATTATGCGTGGTGAGAATCCGATTCTGGATTTGAAATACGATGTGTTTCATCACCCCAACTTTTCCGAGATCGCTCTGGGTGGTGCAGAATCCTATCACTACAGTGAGGAAAAGATCGCAGAGCGGGAACAACAGCAAAGAACATGGGACTTGCAGGAGCGAGAAGCAATCCAGAGAAAAAATACTGCCGAGTTGGATGCTTTTTTCCACGACCATGCCGCAGAGGATGGCAGTATCGAACTGAATTTAGACGAATTAGACTACTCATCAGAGGAACTGATGCAGTATGCAGCGGCTCTGATGCACACAGGAAAGGAAGAAATGTAATGAAAACAATAGACTTGAAGTACAAGTGCTGGAGAAAAGTAAAATGGCTGATCATCTATCTGACAGTTGCAGTCAGTGCAGTGCTGATGTCCATGACCGTATTTGCGGACAGCACCACAGCGGCATTGGATTCCATGACGAATCTGATCGACATTATCATTCTGATCGTGCGGCTGGTGGGAGTCGGCTTTGCCGTTTTCGGTATTTACGAATTCGCCACCGCTATGGCATCCAGAGATGCGTCCCAGCGTGGTACTGGCATTATGTGTATCGGTGCTGGATTGCTGATGATCTTCGGCAAGGAATTGCTGAACGCCATCGGTGTCACTTGGTAAAACCAATAAATCCACAAAAAAAGGAGGATTTGTATGCAGGAAATTGCAACCTATTTAAGAGCAGTCCTCGACATTTTCAATAACCTAATGTCGGAAGTTGTCGGTATTCTGACAACCGGTCCGGAAGCATTCAGTGATACCCTATACAACTTGACGAATGTGCTTGCCACCAGTTTTCAGGCAATCGGCACAACGATGGTGATCCTGTTCTTTTTCATGAACATGATCTCCACCTACAGCAGCATGACCGAGATGAAACGTCCGGAGATCATCTTTAAGGAAATTTTTCGGCTGGTGATCTGCAATCTGGTAGTTGTCAATGCGTTCCCGTTGGTGATGAAAATCACCACGATTGGGAACAGCATCATTCTTTCCGGATACAATTCTGCATGGCAGTACACCGGTGCCTTTGCAGGATTGCAGCTGGATTCCACACTGGAAAACGCCCTGAGCAACCAGAATTTCGGTCTTTTGAATTTGGGAATACCGCAGATTGTCACGGTATTGGTTGCCGACGTGCTTCTGATTGCCATCGCCATTGCCGCCATCTATATGCTTGTAGCTGCTTATGGACGTATCTTTCAATGCTATATGTACATGGCAATCGCTCCCATTCCGCTCAGCACATTTGCCTGCCGTGGCACTGCTGATGTGGGAAAACATTTCTTAAAAAGCTACTGCGGTGTGATGCTGCAAGGGCTGATTCTGGTATTGGCAATGCTGATCTTCTCCGTCTTTTTCCAAAGCGGTGTTGCCATTGACCAGAACGAAACCGATGTAGTCGTTATGATCCTGAAATTCGGTGTGTTTGTACTGGTGCGGTTGTTTACATTGATCGGTGTAATCAAATCCGCAGACCACATTGTCCAGCAAATGCTGGGACTGTAACGGAGGTGCTTATGGACATTCGTATGAATAAGGAGATCCAGGACTACAAAGAAACCACATTCGGCATTTTTACACTGCGGCAAACCATTTGTGCCGGCATCATGTGCCTGTTGGCTGTGTTCTTTGCTTTTCGGTTAAAAAGCGTTCTGGATCAAAATCTGATGCTGTTTTTGTATCTCATTCTCGCCGCTCCATTTTTGGTGATCGGCGATTTTTTTGGCAGCTTTTTTAAGAAAAACTACGGAACAAACACGTATGGATTTGTTGTTATGGTTTTCCGGTATCTTGTAGAACCCAGACAGCTGAAATACGTTGGCAGAAATGTCATTGCAGAAATGGCGAAAGAGCAAAAAGAAGAAGCAGAAAGAAGGGAAAGAATTGAAAAAATTCGGAAAGCGATCTCATTCCGAGGTCGTAAAGCACACGATTCCGACCAGTGTACAGAAAACCATTCCGGTACAGGCGATCTGGAAGGACGGGATATTCCAGAGCGGCAGGACGTTCAGTAAGACGTTCCGCTTTGAGGATGTCAATTATCAGATTCAGGACAACGAAGGAAAGAAACGTCTGTTTCTCTCCTATTCCGCTTTGCTGAACGGTTTTGAATCGGATGATGTCTTTCAGATCACCATCTACAATCACAAGAGAAACACCGCAGAATTGCGGGAAAAAGTGCTGTTTCCGCAGCAGGATGACGGATTGAATCTTTATCGGGACGAATTTAATCAAATGCTGTTGGATCATGCCAATGAAGGAAACGGTATTGTGCAGGACAGATACCTGACGATCACTTCTTCTCAGGAAGAAATGGGCATTGTTCGCAATCAGTTTTCCAGAATGGGAATCGATTTGCAGCAGCGGCTTTCAGAACTGGGTTCCAGCTGCACACCGCTGAACTGTCGGGAACGGCTGCAAATGCTGCATGACTTTTATCGTCCCGGCGAAGAAACCATCTATCACTTTGATTTTCAGGAAACAAAGCGGCTGGGACATGATTTTCGGGACTATATTTGTCCGGACAGCATGGAAAAGAATCTGGATTATCTGAAAATCGGCAAAAAGTTCTGCCGTGTGCTGTTTATCAAGGATTATGCGTCCAACATCAGCGACAAAATGATTCGGGAACTGACGGACTTTGACCGAGATATGATGCTGACGTTGACCGTCATTCCCATGTCCACAGAAAAAGCACATCAGCTGGCAGAATTCAAGCTGATGGGAGCCGAATCCAATATTTCCAACTGGCAGCAAAAGCAGAATCGACGGAACAACTTCTCCGCTACCGTACCTTTTCAAAAAGAACAGGAGCGTGAGGAGTGCCGGGAATTCCTGAATGATCTGGAAAATCGAGATCAACGTGTGTTCTTTGTCACATTGACACTACTACATCTGGCAGACAGTCTGGAACAGCTGGATCAGGATACAGACAATTTCCGGGCAGTGGCAAGAAAACGGGTATGCCAGCTTTCGCCGCTGACATTTCAGCAACTGGATGGTCTGAACACAACGCTTCCCTTTGGTGTCAATCAGATCGCTGCCAACCGCACCATGACCACGGAGGTGCTGTCTGCGTTTATGCCGTTTAATGTGCAGGAAATCCACCACGAAAAAGGACATTATTTCGGACAGAATGTCATCAGCAATAATATGATTTTCGTCAATGAGTTCCAGCTACAAAACGCCAACAGTTTTATTTTAGGACTTTCCGGTGCCGGAAAATCTATGTTTGCCAAGGAGTATATGACACAGCTGCGTCTGGGAACCGATGCAGACATCATTATTATTGATCCGGAACGAGAGTACTTGCCGCTGATTGAACAGTTTGGCGGAGAGATCATTCGTGTTTCCTCTACTTCTGACAATCACATCAATGCACTGGAAGTTCGTCAGGGACATGATGAAAACATAGAGAAAGCGGTACAGCGAAAACAAGAGTTTGTCCTCTCCCTCTGTGAGGAAATTATCGGTACTGGTCGAATTGATGCCAAGGCAAAGTCAATGATTGACCGTTGCACAGGAAAATTGTATTTTCAGTACGTCAAAAACAAGATGCAGGGCAGTGCTCCGACACTGAAAGACCTTTACGAGGAACTGAAACGACAGCCGGAGGACATCGGAAAAGAATTAGCATTGGAACTGGAGTTGTATGCGACCGGTTCCATGAACACATTTGCCAAGCAAACCAATGTGGATATTCAGAATCGTCTAATCTGCTACGATATTCTGGAACTGGGCAGCGATTTGATGACAGTCGGAATGCTGGTGGTATTGGACAACATTCTCAATCGTATCAACCGCAATCGAGAGGACGGCAAAAAGACATACATCTTTATCGATGAGATCTATCTGCTGTTTCTCCACGAGTATTCCTCCACATTCTTGTACAAACTTTGGAAGCGTGTGCGAAAATATGGTGGCTGCTGTATCGGCATGACACAGAACGTTTCGGACATTTTGGATTCCAATACAGCTTCAGCGATGATCAGCAACAGTGAATTTCTGGTAATGCTGAACCAATCCCCGACAGACAGTCAGCTTCTGGCACAGCTACTGCATATTCCAGAGCCGCAGCTGCAATACATCACCAATGTCAAAGCTGGTCACGGTCTGTTAAAGGTCGGTCCTTCTCTTGTTCCGTTTGCCAACGAATTCCCCAAGGATACGGAACTGTACAAGATGATGACCACCAAGCAGGACGAAGTGTATGCTCAAAAGCAGCAGAAAAAAGCTGCAAAATAAGGCGTTATTCTGCGGAAAGGAAGTGATTCCCATGTAAAAAAACAATTGAAACGCAATCGAAGCTTTTGAAAATGAAAGGACGGGTAACATGAAAAAGTCTATTATTTGCGTGGCTGCAATTCTGGCAGCCGGAGCATTCAGCTGCAATCTGGCATTCGCAACAGTGCCGAGCAACACTGCATTTGCACCAATTACCGCACTGGCGGCAGAAGCAGCCACCGGCAATCTGATCGTCAACATCAGCGGTGTCAAGACACTTTCTGGTGTCACGATCACCGTCACCGGAAACGGAAACACTTATACCGCAGTGACCGATGCCAAGGGACAAGCGATCTTCTCCAAACTGCCGGTCAATGATGCTGCCGGAAATGCGATCACCTATACCATCAAAGAAACCATACCGGACGGATACATGGCGGCATCGGCAATGACTACCACCATCAGTGCCGGAGCAACGGTCATTGCATCGATCCCAAACACAGAAAAGACATATACCATTGCCATTGACTGCAAGGATTACAAAACAGACAGCATTACGCCCAGCGGCGATGCGGTACTAAATGGCGGTTCGTATACGGTTTACCATGATGATGTTGCGTATGGTACATATTCCATTGGTGCAGACGGCAAGCTGTGCGAATTTACGCTGCACGGCAAGGAATATGAGGGCAAATGGGAGGTGCAGATGGACACCGCTCCGGTAGGATATTATCTTACCGGCGAAAAGCAGGAACTGGGATACTATGACGGCGACACCTGGATTGCACTCAACAGCAGTTTTCCCCAGTACACCCACGCTACCATGCACTTGAGTTTGATTCCCATCAGCGGCAGACTGGCAGTGCAGGCAAATGCGAACGATCAGATTCGCATTTGGCTGAAGTCCTCCGGCAGCTATGAGAAGTGCAAATCTTCGGAACGTGCGACACTGACCATCGAAGAAAGCGGCAAGGCAGTGCAGACTGATCTGCTGCCTTTCGGCACATACGTGGTAGAAAATCTGACCACAGGAGAAACCGTGACCCAGAAGATCACTACCTATGGAGCAATCGTTCCGGTAGAATTTGAGCATTCCATTGCACCGGCGGTGACAGCATACAAGATCACGTTTGCCACAGACGATGGAAAAGTTCTCACTGGCGGTGTATACAATGTGCTGGACGAGAACGGCAATCAGGTATATCGGTTCAGTCCGACCAATGGCGAAGCTGTGATCCCGAATCTGGAAAGCGGAAAGAAGTACACTGTGCAGGAAATTATGGCACCGGATGGCTATATTGCGGACAAGGAAACCTATACCTTTACAATAGATACACAGAATCTGGTTATTTCCTATCATTTGGTTTCCGGTACAACAACTGTTTCCACAACTGGAACCAGCACAACGACTACTGCAATTACTACCACTACTTCTGCAACCACAGAGCATTATTCTGCATACCGGCTCTATGATAAGACAGGAAAAACACTGCTGACCAGCGGCGAATACAACGATGGAAAGATAACACTTCCGGAAAACTGGTCCCAGGACAACTATTATCTGCTGGAACTGGAGGATCGGCGTGTTGCATCTGACGGTATGACATCCTCTCTCTGCCAATACTATGTCATTTTGCATAGTGATGGAACATGGGAACAGTATCAGGAAAGTGCATCTGTGCTGTACGGTGATGTCAATCTGGACGGAAACGTGGACATTTCCGATGCAGTTTTGCTAAATAAGGCGGCTGCCGGAATGGTAACGCTGAATAATCAGGCAGCAAAGAATGCAGACTGCAACGACAATGGTGAACTGGGTGCAGATGACGCTGTTGTCTTGCTGCAATTTCTGGTGCATATCGAAAACACGCTGCCAGTAAAGAATTGAGGACAGGACAATGAAAAAGAATCGCATTTTTGCATCACTTTCTACGGCTCTGCTTTCCGCAGTGGCTGTGCTGCACCCATTTCCTGTACAGGCTGCCGGAGATACGACAGTGCATCTGGTTGCAAAAGGCAGTCTGCCCTACTTTTCCGGAGCAGCCGTTGACCTCAGTGACCCGAACAACGATATGTATTTTGTGCTGAACCACACCCGTGGCGATATGTACATCAATGGCTTTGGCATCGGTTTTTCCGCTTTTCTGGGAGATGGCTTAACGTTTCCCGTTCCAGCCGGAGAAGAAACAGACAGCTGGAATCTCTCTTATCATCTGGTTGGCTACGACACACAATCAGAAGAACTGGACATCACAAAAGCAATCCGTGGAAAAGGCGGACAAGATGTCACAATCGAAGTGGAAACCCCAGTGTTAATCACAGGAACTGTAACCATTTCCGCAACACCCGGCGATCACATTTCCATTGTTCCAGAAGATGATCCGGAAAACACAGAGCGTATGGAACATTATCGCTCTATCACTGGCAATGCAGAAACCGATATAACGGATACCTCTTATGGAGCATTGGACTGTGCTGATTTTATTATGCCGGAAAATGGGACAGTCACACTACAGCTTGCTTTTGACAATTACGCCATAGCAGATACGACTACACAGAAAACTGAGGGATTTTCGGTATCTGAAATGGGCGATGAAAAAGAGATCTCTTTTTTCGATGCCAGTCCTTCTGTTCTGTATGGCGATGTCAATCTGGATGGAAAAATTGACATTGTAGATGCCGTACTGCTGAACAAGGCAGCATCTGGCTCAATCGCACTGAATTCCCAGGCTCTGAAAAATGCAGACTGCAATGCAGACGGTGAACTGGGAACGGATGATGCACTGGTTCTGCTGCGATTCATGGTGCATCTGATTACAAGTTTGCCGGAGTAAATCTACACCATATGAAAGGTCGGGTGATTCCCATGTGATATATATCTTTTCAAAACCGCATCGGCGGAAAGGAGTGAGTGTTGTGGAAAAGAAGAAAAATGAAGTAAAATCGGAAAGAAATACTTCCTTAAAAGGAACTGTGATTGCATTTATCATTCTGTTGATCTTAGCCATTGCTGCTTTTTTGTGCGAAAAAATTGACAATGCCATTTTTACCATATTGATGGTGGTCATATCTGTAATTACCTTTTTCGGCACTGTGATTTTAGTGATTTTTTCTGATGTATACTTGCAGGATTTTGCTGTGTTTTTAGAAAAAGATCACTTTTCGCTTTATGGTGAGGAGATACAGATCAATGGATGCGAAGATCTTTGGCAATATGCGAAAAAATCTGCCAAAGCATCTGAAACTAGTGCTGTAAAGTGGTTGTGGCTCACATACAGAGCATACCATAAGCAGAAGAAAGCGAAGAACAGAATTTCCATTTTTTCATTTCAGCACCTCCATGTGAATAGGAAGGAGTATTTATCATGTCTTCTCTTACAAAATCAAAAAAAGCAGACTCATCTTCATGTGCGACGGGAAACCAAAAAGATGAAAAAAACAAAAAGAAGGTAGAAGCATCGAATCCGCTGAAAATCGCCATTTTGGAACTACTTCTTGAAATTATGATATTTTGCTTTGCAAGAATCGCTATCAAAACCCAAAGCGAAAAGATCAAGATTCTGATGATCGTTCTTTCCACGATTGTTTTTCTCGTTGCAGTGATCTTGTGGATATTTTCTGAAAGAAAGCAAAAGAAAACGAAAAAGTGACAGGAATATTCTATCACAGTTTTTTCGTACTGTCAAAAAAACAACAATAATTAGGAGGAATCATAATGCGAAACAAAAAAGGAATTCTCATTTTGCTGACACTCGCATTGCTTTGCGGCTGTTTTACTGGCTGTAAAAAAGACAAAGAGGACAGCAAAGAAACCACAGAAGCTGCACAGACCACTGCCGTGAGCAGTGCGACTTTAGAAGCGGCAACATCAACCGAAACCACCACCACATATGCTCAGCTTTATCCGGAAGAAGATTATGACGGAACGCCGGACTATACCATACCAGCGAATGACGAATCTTCTGTTCCGGTATCCTATGTACGGGATTCTTTTCACCCCAATGCCATCAATGGTGTTGTGGGATATTATGCACCAGTCATGGAGATCCCTGTGGACTGCACCATGATCAGCGACAGTGCGTTTGAAAACAATCCTACCATCGAAACAGTATCCTTTCAGAATCCGTATACACAGCTTGGTACATATTCGTTCAGCAATTGTTCCAGCTTATCTGATCTGACTTTACCCACGAAGCTGGAAGTGGTGACGGAAAGTGCTTTTCAGGACTGTACACAGCTGCAATCGCTGGAGATCCCGGAAAGTGTGACAGAAATTCAGAAAAATGCGTTTTATGGTTGTACTGCTCTGAGTTATCTGACATTCCAGGAGGGACTGAAAACCATTGGAGATACTGCTTTTTATGGATGCAGCAAGCTTTCCAGTGTATATATTCCTGACGGTGTCACAGAAATTGGAGATTACGCATTTGGCAACTGTGCCGCACTAAGCAATGTGCATTTGCCGGAATCCATCACCAAATGTGGGCTGTATCCATTTAGCGGGGATGTCAATGTGCCGGTAGAACAACAGCGAAACATTAACGTCTACGTGAAGGAAGGCTCATGGATGGACAAGAACTATGACATGGTATTTCAGGGAACACGCTGCACCAAAGTAACCTATTGATGAGATGAGGTGATACAAGTTGGAAGAATCGGGAAAAAAAGAAATCTTACATCAGGTCAAGCGAGAAATCTACCATATTAAAAAAGTGACGGTACATACAGCACAACAGGATGGAGAAATTTCTGATCCAGACATTGCAATCGCAGATACTACTGTGAAACGCAGCCAACAGGCTGCTTATCATCTGGCTGCACGAACTGGAAAATTGATTTTTCAACGCCGGCAAAAAGAAACAGCAGTCCGTTCTTTGCAGCGAACAAAAGCATCAGAAAAGCAGCAAACCGCTTCTTCCAAGGCACGACAGCAGTCTGCTGCAAAAACTTCTCAGATGGCAGCATCACAGCAGACACACACTGGTACCACTTCAACCAAAAGTAATTCCGGCAGTACATCTTCCTATCATTCCGGGACAAGCAGTTCCTCCTCTACGACCTCCTCCGGATCTTCTGCCAAGACAAAATCTACGTCATTAAAATCATCGGATTCCGGCATCAAAATGCAGAAAAAAGATGATATACGTTTTGCATCTTATTTTAAGGAAAAGGCAAGCGAAGCACAAAAAAATGCCGCAGATTCCGGGAAAGAAAGTCAAAAGAGAGAGTATGCCGTGGAAAAAGCTGCAAAAGAAGTAGCAAAAGCAAAACTCATAAAGCTTGCCGCCAAGAAGATTGCCGCTGATATTGTACAGCATGGCATTTTCGGAATCCTGGGGACATTTGCAATCGTGGTTCTAATGGCGGTAACGCTTTTGATGTGTATTTCCGGAAGCCAAGCCAGCGAAGAAGAACGAAAACGGCAAAATGCCAGCACAGGTGCAGCGGCTGTCAGCGATACTGTACTGCAATACAGCGACCTGATCACGCAATACGCCAATGATAATGGAATCGGCAGATACGTTGCCCTGATCGAAGCCATCATGATGCAGGAATCCGGTGGTGTCGGAACAAATGTGATGCAAGTGAATTTTGGTCCGGTGACAACGGTGGAAGATTCAATTCGCATGGGCGTAGGCTATGTGCGGACGTGTCTGGAGATGGCACGAGTAACGGATCCCAATGACATGGATCATATCAAAGTAGCCTTACAAGGATACAATTATGGAACGGGATACATCACCTGGGTATGGAGCAATTATGACGGCGTATATTCCGAAGAAAATGCTAAGGAATATTCTGAAATGCAAAAAGCCCGCAACGGCTGGAGTATCTACGGTGATCCGCAATATGTTCCCCACGTGCTGCAATATTACAGTGTCAGCAGCGGTGATGTGGAATTCATCACTGACGGAGCAGCGTTCGCATGGCCCGTTCCGGGACATACGAACATCACAAGTACTTACGGCTACCGCTGGGGGACGCTACACAAGGGCATTGATATTTCCGACGGCGGTATCGAGGGACAGCCAGTCGTTGCTTCCCGTTCCGGTACTGTAACCAGAGCGGACAACGCTTGTCCCCACAATTACCCCAAGAATTCCAGCTGCGGCTGCGGCGGCGGATACGGAAATCGAGTGGAGATCTCTCACGGAGATGGAACATCTACCCTATATGGGCATATGCTGACCATTACAGTATCCGTCGGACAGACCGTCAATCAGGGCGATATTATCGGGTATGTAGGCTGTACCGGATATTCCACCGGCACACACTTGCATTTTGAGATCAAACAGAATGGAACACAGGTGGATCCGATGCCGTATTTGTAAGGAGAGAAGGACAAAATGGATGAAAGTATCTGTCAATTGATGAATTTTCGGCAAATCACTTTACAATGGATCGAAAAAATGCTATTCTATGATAAGGTAAGGCTAAAAGATATTCCAACAGAGATTCGAGCGACTAGTGCAGACATATACATTGTTGCATTTCGCATTAGTAGAAACATAACCTGTCAGCGGTATCTTCAAGATCTTGAAGTGCTTTGTTTGGATTTGACCGCAATGAAAAATCAAGATCCAATGAAAAGCAAACTTCTCCGGATTTTGTCAAACGCCTTAAAATTTCATGATTTTGGAGAGAAACAGGAATTTGTCAATTTTCAGAAAAATATGCCAAAAAATCTATTGCAGCAATTGCAGGCAAAAGAACAGGCTGTACAAAATAATATCAGAGATCAATTCAAGAAATAAAGAGTTGGAATGTAAGGATAAAATCCACAAAAACTTTGAATCGTTCAATGAAAAAGGTGAGGCTATTGTATCTATTGTGCCGCTACAATCTCATATCATTGTAATTACAAAGAAATGCAGAAATCGTGTGTATCATTTCTATGAAAAGCACGGTTTTTTAATCACGGATCAGAAGGACATTATCCTAGAACTATATCAACAAAATTGAATTTAATATCTAAAACCGCAGGTCCTATTCCCTGCGGTTTTCTTTTACCCAAAAGGAGGGCATGCTATATGAGCAATACCGTACACACACTGGAATGGCAGGGAAAAAAAGGCGTAATCCGTTTAGAAGCTTCCTATCAGGCATCGCTGCAAGAGAAAATCAACAATCTGGATGGTGATATTTGTCCGTCCGGAGAATTGGAAATTGTAGAACAAGCAAGTCTGACTGCATATTTTAATGGTAAAAGACTGGCTTCCGGCTGGAATCCGACATTATGGTCCATCATGGAATCTTCTACGCCGGGAGTGTATCAGATTCAGAACATTCCCAAAATCGGCATCTTGGAAGAAATGCGGGATAAAGTTCAGCAATTTTTAGAGGATACCATTGCACAAGGAACACCAGTTTCGGTTCAGGCGTTTCGGCTGGATGACAAATTGAAACAAACTACTTGTAGCCTGTCAATTCATCAAGGTACCTTGAAAAAAATAGAAGCCCAGAAAGATCTTCCCACTCGTCGGGAAGCACGTCGCCGTATGAAAGCGTATAATGATTTGCATAACGAGGGTGGCGAAGGATATGTTCCCCATATTTATTGTATCGAGGAACGGGATTATGCTGCGAAGCAGATCACTGTGTGTCAGGAGAAACTCAAAGAACTAACTGCTCAAAAGCAGCAGCTTTTATTTGACCACGCCACAGAATACTGTATTTATCAGATCAAGGAAGGCGAAGCTTATCATGGCATTCGCTTTTTCAGCAGTGAAGATCAGGAAAAAATGGGTGCCACGCTTCATCTCGGCGATTATGATATGGTATATCAGGGAACGATGGAAGAAATCAGCGGGATCAATAAGCTGGATGCCATTTTTGCAAAGTGTAACCAAGATATTCCGGCAGGATATACGGGACATTCCCTCAGTGTCAGCGATGTAATCGTTTTGAAAAATGGGATCGCAGTCACTGCTTTTTCCGTAGAACCTACCGGATTTCAGGAAAAGCCAAATCTGGAGAATGAACTGTTTCAAAACGCTCAAAGAGCATTTTGTCAGCATCAGAGAAGTCAAGGCATTGCACGATAAGGAGAAATCATATGGAAAATTGGTATCGAGATGACAGCAACGGCATTCGCATTGGAAAAGACGAAACATCTTTGAGAGTGATCCTCGGAGCATGGAAAAAAACGTATGCGGATACGCTGCAAAACCGCATCGAAGTGTTGCAGGAGATCCGGCGTGTCCACGGAACAGAAGTGCCACATGTACAGGCAATGCTTCACGAAACGGAAGAAATGATACACGCTGAAGCAGAAATGCAAGACGGCTTTTGTGCTGATGATCCAGACTGGTACGAAGCCGGAAAAAGTGCATATCAAGCAGCAGAGCAGCGATTTCAGAAGATCGCTGATACCTTGCAGGCACTGACACCGGAAACAGACGCATACACCTTTTCTCAGGTGATCCTGTCCGCAAATGGGGTTGAACAAATGTGTTTCTTTCCCGGAGAGATACAGTTGGAAAGTATCAAGGAATCGGAAGCATTTCAGGCATTTCGGGAGGACATCAGCACACCGCAGCAGCTGAACGACGCTGTTCAGATCATGATTCGGAAATGTCACTATGGACAGGGATATGAAACCACACCATGTGCCAAAGAACTAGCTGATCTACAGCAGAACTGGCGGCAGATCCAGCCGGAAGTCCACTGTATCTCAGAAGAAACAACCGTTACTTCCTTATGGATCGGTGTAGAGGAAGTGATGCAGTCCTATCTGGAGATGGGAAAAGTGCTTGCAGAACACTACCGGACGCAGGAAACTGCCGGACAAGCGAAACTGCATCTTGTACCAGAAAAAGCCGGACAACTGCATACAGCGGTCAAACAGATCAAACTCCAGACTGGCACATGGCAGTCACCGCAAGAAGCCGTGGCAGATATGAATCGGAAAGGCTGTGCAGAATATCCGAAAAATATTGCATGTGTGCGGGCTGAATGCCGGAACACAGCCGGAAAAACCAAGCTAGTCGAGTTGACGATGGAAGAATATGCCCTGCTGTATCAAAGAACTGAGCAGCTGCTGCATCGGCAAGCAAGAAGAAATCGGAATTTAGAGCGATAGAGCGAATTCCAAAATTGACAGGGGCATCAATTTGTGGTAGAATAAACATGATATTTTGAGATCGCCCCCAAACGGAACCAGAGGAATAGAAGATGAACAAAAAAGAATTATCCGAACTGAAAAAACATTTTTCCGCAGCCAGTGACCGTTTTACCTTAAATCGTGTGGCAACTGCATTTGTCGATGTGGATCGGAATATCCATAACATCCAGATTCGCCCCTATCACAGCATTCCGGCAGAGGAAAATGAGTGCCTGATGGCGACACTGAAACGTGTCCTCTCCGGCACACTGGGAAAAGGACTGATCGAATATGAGTTCCCGCAAGAAACCTACGAAGAAGGCGGCAGTCAGCACATTCTTTACGGTGCATTGCAGTCTAAACTGGAAAATGAAGATGATGTGTCACTTTTGATGCACCAGATCGCCGACAATCTGGACTATCTCTCCACGTATGCCATTCTGATCGGTCAGTGCAATTACACAGTCTTTCAAAAATCCGCAGACGAAGCAGAAAATCCTTACGACACCTATGAATATCCGTTTCTGATCGCAGCCATCTGTCCGGTAGAAACACGGGTAGACGGACTGGTATACAATGAAACGGAAGAAGCCATCGAGCGAAAAACGGATTGCGACCGTGTTGTCGCAGAGATCCCCTCTGACGGATTCCTCTACCCTACGTTTACTGGCAGAGGTCCGGACGTAAATCATGTGCTGTATTCCGCTCGTAAACCGAAAAAAGTCAATATCAGCATGATAGAAGATGTGCTGGGATGTGTATTTACACTGACCGCACAGGAACAAAAGGAAACATTCCAGACACTCTTGCAGGAAATCGTAAAAGACGAACTCAGCTATCCGGTAATTACCAGCATCAATGAAAAACTCAAGGATATTGCCGCAGAGTATGCCAATGAGCCAGATCTTCCGGTCATCGATGACATTCACGTGCGGGATATTTTGCTGGATTCCGGTGTCAGTCAGGAACGTGCAGAAGCCATGCAGCAAGCATATAAGGAAGCCACCCAGGACAAGCCCATCACAGTCAATAATCTGATCGAAAGCAAGACGACCATTGCTCTGGACGGTGTGACTTTGCAAATTGCCAGTGATGCAGAGGGTAAAGTGCGTACCCAGAACACCAACGGCAGACGGTATCTGCTGATTGATCTGGACAGTCCGGAGGTACAGATCAATGGACTGATGGCAAGAGTTCCGGAACAGAAAGGAGAAAATGACGATGCAGGATAATCCGATCACAGTGGGTCAAACCCTACAGCGTGCCATTGACCGCATCATGCAGCAGCCAAAAACAGCAGACAATATTTACGACGATTCCGCTTTTCGGCAGTTTTTGCTGACTGCCGGAGCCAATGAGGAACAGTCACTGGTCAATCAGCTGCTGATCTATGAGCAAGCACCGGAAACAGCAGTCTACATTACCGAAGAAGAACTGCATCAGGAAAACTGGCAGGCAAAACCGGAAAGCAAGGCATTCTGGCTGCTGACGGTACAGACCAAACACGACAACAGCTATATGAAACTGGAACGTGCCTGGGCAATAAATGACGTGCTGGGACTGGGTGCTGTTGTGGAGCGAAAGTGGCGGCTGCATCCGCACTTTGAGATACAGGAAGTGGAAACGCTGCGGAGATCCTACAGCAGCATCACTGCGGAAACAATACCCATTGCCCTGAAGCAAGCCGCAGAATCCGAAGTGCAGAATGGAATGCGGGCAGAAGAATGGTACGATCAGTTCCGAGAATGTACCGGCAGAGTATCGGTAGAAGATATGCGTTCCCGCATTATGCCCACAGATGATATACCTTTTGAGAGTGATGTAGCAATCGAAGCGGAAACGGCATGGCTGAAAAACATACTGATAAACGCAGTCTGGCTGGAACTTCTCAGCCGCTGTGAGATCCGGTTTAACAGCTATATCCCAGCTGGCACATTGCAGCTTCAGCCATACTGCACCAATGAGGACGTTCTGTTTTTCCTGTTGATCAAGATTCACCGCATGGCAGACAGCATTTTCGGCGTGTTTTATGAAAAGCTTTTCCCGAAATATGATGATCTTCTCAGCTTTGAACAGAAGTTTCACATTGTCGAGCCGCAGCGAGAAACACTGCCCATGATGACCATGGAAGATAAAACCACTTGCCCGGCAATGATCCTGCCGGACAGTGAAAACGAGATCGGCGGCTATGCCCTGCAAAGGATTGAATATCTGGAGGACTACGAACCGGAAACATATCTCAGTTATCTTTCCGGAGATATGCTGATCTCTCATGCTATGAACATCGCAGAAAGAGCAATGGAACGCAGCTGCGACATTGTACAGAAATCGACAGACGGCATTTTTGAAGAAAAAGAACTGGAAAAAGCCATTGATGCGGTCAGCGATGATGCTTACCGCACCGTTTATCAGGAAATCATCACATCTTAAATTTCCAACAACAGAATACCGCAGAAAGAGCGAAATCACGATTGTGGTTTCGCTTTTTTGGATTTTCTCTTGCAAAAAGAGAGAATCTCATATATAATAGTAGAAAGGAAGAATGCAAGTTATGGCAACGATGCGAGAAGTCCAGAGCAACTGGACAGAGATCACCAACCGCCTACTGCACGACAAGGGAGAAATGCTGCAATTTCTGCGTTTCTCCGCAAACCTGTACAAACTGCCCTTTTCCAATGCGGCACTGGTGTACCGGGAGAACCCCAATCTCATGTACATCGCCAGTGCGTCCCAGTGGAATCAGAGCGGACGCTATGTCAGATCCGGAGAGCATGGCATCACGGTATTTGACGAAACGCCCAGCAAAAATGCACTGCTGTTTCTGTTTGACGTATCTCAGACCGACGATCCGGAAACACCAGTCACATGGCGGCTGACTGCCGCAGAAGAACCGGCGATCCGGCATATGCTGGGAACAGAACACCATGCAAGCTATACAACTGCTGCGGAACTGTGCAGCGGAGCCGTGGAGCATTATCTTCAGCACCCCAGAATTCAGGCGGAAATCCAATCCCACATGAATGCAATGGGGCTGGATGATGCCCGGCGAGAGCAGTATGTGACATCACTCCGGGAAGCAGCGAACTATGTAACCGCACTCCGGATGCAGCGGAACAGCGATATTACCTGGACTGTTCCTGAACCGAATCTGGACGCAATGGACTTTTTCCGGGATAATCAGAATCTGATTCGGTTTTGCCGGAATGCACAACAGATTTTCGGAAGAACTTTGAAATCAATTGAACTTTTGGCGAAAGAGAGGAAGAAAAATGAATCTGGAAGATTTGACGCTATTGAAGAAAAAATGGAAGGAGTTCGTGAACAGCGGGTTTCAAGCGGACGACGAATGGAACGAGAACTCACTGGATTCACTTCTGGAAGCGGCAGAAGCAACGAAGGGCAGATACGGAGAGATCTGGTGGGAGTGGATGCAGACAAATCACCCAGAACTGCTGAAATACTCGAAGAACAGCACACATTACCTGATTCTGCATCACGAGATCAATCTGAGAGCAGAGGTAGAATATCGGGAACTGTTCACCAGATATATGATCGAACAGAAAACGGGAACGTACTCGGAGCAGAGCGAGAAAGCCAGCCGGAAAGCGGAGGAACAGGTATTGCAGCAGATCGTGTATCGGATTCCGCCGGAACTGGACATCATCAATCACTGCAAGACACCGGAGGACTTTCGGAAACTGCCGGAACTCCTGCACTATTAAAGGAAGAAATCAAAGAAGCGGAAACAGAAGTGGCATCTGTTTCCGCTTTTGCATTAGAAGTTGATCAGGCACTTGCCGGAGAATTGTCCCAGTACAATGCTCTGAAAGTATGTGATACACCGGAGATCCTGATTCAGGCAGGCTGTCAGCCGCTGCCCATGCTGTATACCCAGAAGCACTTGCGTGATGCAGTTCACCCCAAGGGCAAAAACAGTCATTGGCATGGTCTGTCAGTGGAACAAGTCAAGCAGCTGCCAGAACTCATGCAGGAACCGGTCATGCTGTTTGATTCCATTTCGCCACACAACCAGAGAAATATGCTTGTTGCACTGCTGGCAGTAGATCAGGAAAGTATGCCGATCATCGTCAGCCTGCAAGCCAACGGTACCGGCACATATGACCTGGAGAAAGTCCCCACCAATTTCATTACCAGTGTGTACGGCAGAGTGAACTTTGCACAGTATCTGGAGCGTGTCACAGATGCGAATGCTCTCCTATACTGGAACGAAAAAAAGAGCCAAGAGCTTTTCAGGGTGTTAGGGCTACCATTGCCCCAATGCCTGGAACGCTTTGACTCTGACATTATTATACACCAAAGTACCAATATTGTCAATTCTGTTTCGGAAAAAGAAGCAAAAACCGAAACAGTTTCGGAAAACGCACAGCAGTTGTCCCTGTTTTCCGAGCCGGTTCCGGAAATGAATCTGTTGGGCATGGTTGGAACGACTGCCTATTACACCTATCCGAACCAATTGACACGGGATAGCTTATCCCAGATCCAGCAGCAGTCAAAAGCATATGTGATTGCTGCACCGTCCTGCATTCTCAGTACGGATTTTATGCTGGAACACAACATCTATTTTGTCAAAACAGACCGTGACATTAGTGTAGATCAGCTGCAAAGCGGCGATGCAATTACCATCATGACACAGTGCATGGAAAAGCAGCAGCAGCTGGTGGAAATATCTGCGGAAACCGCAGAATTTATGTGGCGGGATTTCCATGCTTCTGTCTTTATCAATGGCGATCTGCTGCCGGAATATGATGCGGCATCTGACGGCATGGAGCGTATTGCAGCGGAGATTCGGGAAAGCAGCAATATCACCGTATCACAGTTTGATCTGGAACAGTATCAGAGCATTGCAGCAATGCAGGAAGCCCCCGCTGCATCAGAAAACGATAGTTTGACAGAAATTGCAGAAGCAATCCGAGCAGATCTGGAATTGATCTGCCGGGAATATGAGATACCAGTTACCCTGAAAAACATTGTGGTATACGGCAGCCGGAGCAAAGGCTATGAACACGAGGATTCTGATCTGGATATTCTGGTGGAATACGAGGGAGATTTTCGGGAAGATGAACTGTTTGCCCTGTTCCACGACAGTGAAGAACCGCTGCAATATCATGGTATTCCGGTAGATGTCAATCCCATTCGTGCAGAGGAAAGCGGCACAATCGAAACATATTTGCCGGCAGCAGATGCGTTTCTGGAGCATCAGCACATGATTCAGACAGCATTTGCACAGGTACGGTCCCAATTCAATTTAACCGCATCCCAGCAGAAGTTTTCCCGACATCTGGAGAAATTTGCGATTTTGGAACAGCTGGATTCCGATCTGATCTCCGCAGCCTTTGAACGCTCTCACAATTTCCGCCGCATATACGGCAGTGTGCAGCTGCTAAGCAAACGGATATTTGCCGGCAGGCTCAATCGTTTTTCCGAAGCCCTGCAAAACGCCATTGACCAGCAAAAGCCACAGCAGGAGATCCCTCTGACCGATGAGGAAAAGGCATTTTTGCAGGAGGATCTGGCAGCGAATCTGGCAAAGGCTCCGCTTGCCTGGGATGAGATCGAGAGCCTCGGCTATGTCTTTTTTGAGGATGGCTATCTGGACAAATTTCCTCCCAGTGAAAAAAGCATCTACGGCAACGGTCTGACTGAGCCGGAACTCTACGCTCTTGCCAGACGAATGCAGCAAGGCGAAGATATACGAAAGGAACTGGCAGTCGCTCTGCTTGGCATACAGCGAGGATTTGAACGGCAAAACGACAAGCCGTTTTCTGCGACATTTGGCGAAACGGAATTGACTGCGGTCTATGGCAATGCACGGAAAACGATTTCCTATGAATCCGTGGGAGATGCCATTCTTTCTCTTGCTGAAAGCGAGTATCAGGATATTGTACAGAGACGTACCATAGACGATTTGCGGCACAGACTTCCTACACTGACATCTGATGCGGCGGCAGAACATTTGATACAGGCTTTTTATGATGCAAAAATGGCAGACTGGCAGGGCGATCCCGTTAAGGAAAACCGCATGAAAAAGGCTCTCTATGCCATTCTGGAAGATGAGGAGCAAACGGAAAAAGCTTTTGCTTCCATTGCAGATATGAAGTATAATTACAAGGTTTTGCCGGAAAAAGAAACGGTGTCCGATTCTGTGACTATGGTATGGAACAAGGAATGGTTTACAGAGAGCAGCCTGTTTTCGGACTTTATCGAAGCTAATCCAAATGCTAGCTTTGCCATGACCAATGCGGTACTGGAATTTTTGGACGAAAAGCAGCATACAGAACGCAGTAATCCGAAGCTTCATGCCGGTTGGTATAAGAAAACAAACTTCACGATTTCCGGTATACTGAACGGCGAAGAATTCCACTATGAAGGCAGATTCGACATTGGCGACGGAAAAGGCACAGGCGGCGGCAGTCTGATCGACCACATTCGGGACTTCAATCAGGGTGTTCTGGATGCCCAACGGTTTCCCTACAATGATGCAGAGCATCAGGAAACTGCCAGAGAAACACTGGATGTACTTGTGCCGTTTCTGGAAGCCCACGCCCGGCTGACACCGGAAGAAACACAGATTCTGGAGGAATTCAAGGCAAAAAATCCGATCCGGACAGCGGAAACCATGCAGGAAGTCACAACAGAAAAACCAGCAGCATCACCGCTTGGTCTGGAAGTTGGCGATGTGATCCGTTATGACGGAAAACGCCGTGAGATCGAGGAGATTGATGACCGGCACATCACCATGAAAGATCTGGACGCACCGGATTTTGGCGGCGTGATCCTGGGGCAATCTGACGAACTGGTCTATGACGGCTGGCAGCAGGATATGCTGACAAAGGGATTTGAGATCCTCTACCGTGCATCACAGAAAGCAGAATTGCAAAGTAATGTGCGGGAGTGGTATCTCCATACATTTCCCACAGACGACCTCGGAAAAGATATTGCAGCAGATGTTGCTTTTTCTGATTTGTACGGAAGAAAACCCACAGAGATCTACGAGATCCTCGGCATAGAGGATTCTGTGATCCGTGAGCATGTGGAAGATCAGCTGCGAGAGATCACAAGCCCGACAGAGAAAATCGAGATCCCCGTTGTCAAGAATCTGGCTCAACTCAAAAGAACTGTCAAAGTTGGCATGGAATTTGAGATCACTGACCATACCCGTCCGGAATGCGTCGGAGAAAAAAGAATCATTACCGGCGTTTCTACTGTCGATTTTACTTCTCGTAAGCTTGACGAAACCGGAGAGCCATACGGCAAAGACATTCACATGGACTTTGGCAAGGCGAAGAACTGGAATTTTGACGAAAATGAACTGACTGCTTATCTGGAAGATGGCAGCTTGCTGATGCAGTTTCACTTTGTAGAACCGGAAACGCTTACAGAGAAAAGCAGAGATCCGGAACTTGACAAGGCGATCAATTACATCAACGACTTTTGCATGGACGAATACAGTTCCGAAGCAGATCTCTCAGACCTTTCCAACATCTTCATCGCCTACACCACAGATGAAGATACTGATATGGAAATTCAGGTGACGGCAGATCTGGAGCAATTCCGGATGCTGTATGCCTATGGAAATTCCATTGTCCGGACAGAACAGTACGAATCTCTGGAAGAAATGAACCGGAATGTGCTGTCGGTTCTGGATTTTAATGATCTGGTCACTCTGTCAGACGATGAAAAGGAATCCGTCCACACTGAGCCGCTTTCCAGAGAAGCAGCATTGCAGTTGGAACTCATGCGAGGAACGGGCTTTGTCGGCGGGAAATTCCGTGTTTCCGACTATTATGCCGATCACCAGCCAAGCCAAAAGGAATTTGCCGTATTTCTGAAAGATGAATACGGCATCGGCGGTCACAGCGGAATCACACCGATCTACATGGCGAACCATGGTGCGTCCGGCATAGAGATTGAACTCGAAACCCATGAGAAATACACTTACAAGTGGAACGAAGTCGCAAAAGAAACTGCTGCCTTGCTGGATGCCGGCACGTACATTACTTCAAAGGACATCCAACGGCACATTCGTGATGCCAAGAACACCATTGAACATTTTGATCCGGTGTACAACACACAGGCTTCTCTGGAAGATGCGAAAGCCGCTCTCCGGAAATACGAGCCGGAAGCTTTGGCAGAAGAAACAGCTGCACCGGAAAAAGAACCGGAAGTGACAACGAAAAGCGGCGTTGCCATTGGCGACCGATTCCGCAATCTGACTACCGGAGAGATCTGCGAAGTGGTCGGTCTGACCGGAGCATTGCCGTGGATCACAAGCGACTGTACCGTTTCCAGAACAAGCGGCAGCTTTGTGGTTACGGAAAACATCTCCTATGAGAGATTGCTGGATACCACTCTGTTTGAAAAGGCAGAACCGCAGGCAGAAGTTGTGGAACAGGCAGAAGAACCTGTTTTTTCCGAAGAACAGCCGGAAAGCAATGCCGAACTGCCGCAGAATTACCGCATCACCTCAGATACACTGGGCATTGGACTGCCCAAAGAACGAATCGAAGCCAATCTGCTTGCGATCCGCACATTGCAGGAACTGGAAACAGAACAGCGACCGGCAACAGAAGCAGAACAAGAGATACTGGCGGAATATGTGGGCTGGGGCGGTCTGAAACAAGTCTTTGAAACCTCCTCCAGTTACTATGACGAGGTGAAAGAACTGCTGTCCCCGGAAGAATACGCAGCTGCGAGAGAATCTACCCTGACGGCTTTCTATACGCCGCCTGCTGTGATTCGTGCGGTGTATCAGGAATTGGAACGGATCGGCATCACTTCCGGCGAGATTCTGGAACCGTCCTGCGGCATCGGGACATTTCTGGGACTTTGCCCGGAGAGTATGCAAAACTGTCATTTTTCCGGTGTGGAACTGGACAGCATCTCCGGCAGAATTGCACAGCAGCTGTATCCCCAGTCTGCAATTCAGGTCAACGGTTTTGAAAAGACCCATTTTCAGGACAATGCGTTTGTTGCCGCCGTGGGAAATGTTCCCTTCGGCGATTTTTCAGTATACGATGCCGCATATGACAGCCATCATTTTCTGATCCACGATTACTTTTTCGCCAAAACGCTGGACAAGGTATGCCCCGGCGGCATTGTTGCACTGATCACCTCCAAAGGAACTATGGACAAGGAAAACGCATCTGTCCGGCAGTATCTGGCAGAACGTGCAGAGCTGCTGGGAGCAATTCGTCTGCCCAACACTACCTTTAAGTATGCCGCCGGCACCGAAGTCACCTCAGACATTCTGTTTCTGCGGAAACGGACAGAGCCAATGACAGAACAGCCGGAGTGGGTACAGTTGAAACCAGATGCCAACGGCATCCGCATCAACGCATATTTTGCTGATCACCCGGAAATGATTCTGGGCGAAATGCAGATGACCAGCGGCAGATTTGGTGTAGAAAGCACTTGTGCAGACACGCTGCGGAATCCGCTGAGCATGGAACTGGAACGTGCTGTGAATTGTCTGCCAGTGCCGCCGGTACCGGTTCCGGTGGAAGAATCGGTGGAAATACCGTTTGTTTCAGCGGAAAATGTACGGAACTATTCCTATGCCGTTATGGACGGCAAACTGTATTACAAAAAGGACGGTATCATGCTGCCGTTTTCGCCGGAACTGACCAATCTCACCAAGGCAGAACAAAAAAGCACAACAGATGCAGAAGCCAGAATTCGTGCTGCACTGCCGATTCGGGACTGTCTGCGGGATCTGGTAACTTTGCAGCTGAACGGTGCAGAAGATACGGAAGTCCGCAGCAAGCAGCAGGAAATGGAGCAGTATTACGACCAGTTTGTGCAGCAGTATGATCGGCTGACGGAAAAGAAAAACCGCAGGATTCTGGAAGTAGATACCGGTTATACGCTGCTGTCTGCACTGGAAAAAGTAGATGAAAAAGGCAAATTTGTAGAAAAAACCGACCTGTTCACGAAACGGACGATCCGCCAGAAGTATCAGATCACCAGTGCAGACACTGCACAGGATGCTCTGACCTACAGCATGAATGAAAACGCCTGCGTGGACATAGCATATATGCAAAATCTGACCGGAAAAACAGAAGAAGAATTGTATATGGAATTGCAGGGACTGATTTTCCGCAACCCGTCTTATGATGCTGCGGATCCGGATTCCCATGCGTACTTGCCGGCAGATGAGTATCTCTCCGGAAATGTACGGAAAAAGCTGACCATTGCAGAAGATGCCGCCAGAACGGATGCCGGATATACCCTGAACGTAGAACGGTTACAGGCAGTGCAGCCCCAGTGGCTGGAAGCTGCCGACATCTTTGTACGTCTGGGAACCACATGGATTCCCACAGAGTACTACGAGCAGTTCGCCAAGGAAACCTTTGAAATCTCTTTCTGGAATCGGGAGTTTCATGTAGAATTCGACTCTTTTTCCGGATCTTATCGTATTAGCGGACGGAGTACGGAAAAAGCTAATATCTCCATCAACGAGATCTATGGCACAAAACGTATGAACGCACTGGTACTGCTGGATACTCTGCTGAATTCCCGCCGTGTGGAAGTGGTAGACTACTACGAAGATCCCGACGGAAAAAAACGGCGGGTAGTCAACAAAGAACAAACCGAAGCGGCACAGATCAAGGCAGATGCCATCAAGGAACGCTTCTCTGAATGGATCTGGGAAGATCCAGACCGTCGGGAAACGCTCTGTCAGATCTACAATCAGACCCTCAACTGCATTCGCCCACGGGAATATGACGGCAGCATTTTACAGCTGCCAGGCATGAATCCGGATATTACCCTGCGACCGCATCAGAAAAATGCGGTTGCCAGAATCTTGTTTGGCAAAAACACGCTGCTGGCTCATGCGGTCGGGGCTGGGAAGACCTTTGAGATGATCGCTGCGGCACAGGAACTGAAACGGCTGGGACTTTGCCGAAAAAGTCTGGTCGTTGTTCCCAATCACCTGACAGAGCAGTTTGCATTGGATTACATCAAACTCTATCCCTCTGCCAATATCCTTGTGGCGACACAGGCGACTTTTGAGCAAGACAAGCGAAAAGAGTTCTTCACCAAGGCAATGCTGGGCGATTATGATGCCATTATTATGGGACACAGCCAGTTTACCATGATCCCTGTATCGCCGGAACGGGAACGGGCGTTGCTGTGGCAGCAGGAAGATGAGATCACCAGAGGGATCGAAGAACTGAATCACTCCGGAAATGGACGCAGTTTCACAGTCAAGCAAATGGAGGCATCTCGGAAAAAGATCAAGAAGAAGCTAGAAGCTTTACAGGACAAAAAGCGAGATGACGACACAGTATACTTTGAAGAACTGGGCATAGATCATCTGTTTTTGGACGAAGCCCATATGTTCAAGAATCTGGAAATCTTCACAAAAATGCAGAATGTGGGCATTTCCAGTGGTTCTGTTCGGGCATCTGATCTGTACATGAAAGTACAGTATCTGGACGAGATCACCCACGGAAAAGGCTGCACCTTTGCTACCGGCACACCAATCTCCAACAGCATTGCAGAAGCTTACACTTTTCAGAAATATCTCCAGCACGACACCTTGACCGAAATGGGTATGATCCACTTTGACTGCTGGGCTGGTAACTTCCTGGAAGCGGTCACTGCCGGTGAAGTCGCTCCGGAGGGCGGCAGATACCGTGTCAAGACCAGATTTTCCAAATTTCATAACTTGCCGGAACTGACCAACTTATTCCGGGAGATCGCAGACATTCAGACCGCAGATATGCTAAATCTGGACGTACCAAAAGCCGTTTTTCACACCGAAGTGCTGCCATCTTCCGAGATCCAGAAGCAGTTTATGCAATCCTTTATGGAACGTGCGGACAGAGTTCACGGCGGCGGTGTGGACAGTTCTGTAGACAATATGCTGTCCATTACCAACGACGGCAGAAGTCTGGCTCTGGATCAGCGACTGCTGAACCATAACTTGCCGGAATCGGAACACAGCAAGGCGATGGCGTGTGCCAAAAATGTATACCGTATCTGGCAGGAAACCAGCGAGCAGCGGTCTGCACAGCTGATCTTCTCAGATCTGTCCACACCGGACAAATCCAAGAGCAGCAAAGAATTTACCAACATCTATGACAGCATCAAAAACCATCTGATCGACATGGGTATCCCAGCGGAAGAAATCGCATATATCCACGAAGCAAGCACCAACAAGCAGAAAGAAGCCCTCTTTGAAAAGATACGAAAAGGAAAAGTGCGTGTGCTGCTCGGTTCTACGGAAAAGATGGGTGCAGGCACAAATGTACAGGAGCGTCTGATCGCATTACATCATATAGACGTACCCTGGCGTCCAAGCGACATCGAGCAGCGGGAGGGACGGATCATCCGACAGGGCAATCAAAACAAAGAAGTACACATCTATCGCTATGTCACAGAGGACACCTTTGATGCCTACAGTTGGCAGACTATCGAGCGGAAACAAAAGATCACCGGTCAGATCATGACATCCAAATCGCCGAACCGAGATGTAGAGGACGTGGACGATCGTGCATTGTCCTATGCTGAGGTCAAGGCAGTCTGCACCGGAGATCCTCGGCTAAAAGAGCAGATGGAACTGGACATTGAGGTTTCCAAGCTGAAAGCTTCCCGAAACAGCTGGAGAAATCAGCGGTATCGAATGGAAGACATGGTGCGGAATGAATATCCCAAGCAAATTCAGCAAAAGGAGCAATTCATTCAGCACTACACCGACGACATGAAGCACTATACAGAGCATTACACACCAAATGTGGACGGATTCTCGCCTATGTGCGTTCGTGGCGTGGTATACACAGAGCGGAAAAAAGCAGCTGCTGCACTGATGCAGGCGATCCGCAGCTTTGTCAAGCCGGACAATTCCAAGGCGGAGATCGGCGAATACTGTGGGTTTACTATGTTTGCACGGTTTGAGCCGCTGCAAAAGGGTTACACCATGACGTTGGAACATAGCGGTGTGCATCGACTGGAGCTGGGTGATGACAGTTCCGGAAACATCACCAGAATCGACAACGTACTCCGTGGTATCGAGGACAGAATTCGGAATGCTACGCACCAACTGGAGGATATTCAAACACAGCTGCACACGGCAGAAGTGGAGATCCAAAAACCATTTGCAAAAGAAGCAGAATATCAGGCAAAATCCAGCCGTTTGGCAGAACTGAATGCTGCATTACAGTTCCAGGACAAGGACGAGATCGTCAGCGAAGGTTCTGATGCACCGGAACAAAATGCTGCGGAACAGGAAAGAAAATCGAAAGACTGCGTTAGTCTATAACGAAAATCCGGATGTGCTATCTGTGCCGGAATATCAAATCGGGCGAGTAAGCTACTTGACAAATGGAACGAAATCGTGTATGGTATGAATAGAGAAATTGAATGCAGGAGGTGGATGAAATGATGGAAACCCGAAAAAGCGGTGATTTTCTCTCCCATGGAATGTGGTTGAAAAGTGTTGTCACAGAAGATGTCATTTTATGTGGTGTATCTGCACTGGAATATATGGGACTGTTCACTGGATATTTGAATGAACGAGTGATCGATGTTTACGCACGAAAAAAGGGCATTTACCAAAATATCAACTACAACCTTGTTCCAGATTTTCATGAAATAGAGTATTTCACACAAAATGGTTTACGCTGTACAACTTTTACGCAAACGGTAAATGATATGCTGCACCAAATAGAGGAAGCAGATGATGCCGCTCTGACAGAAGCTTTGGCAACATATTACTTTGCACATGATGAGAGCTTTCAGGGATTGTGTATTTTCCCGGAAAATAAGGCAGCATTTGCGAAATTGGCAAGTATGGCGATGGTATATTATTAAAAGGAGTGGTTCCGATGGCAAAAAAATTTCGATGGATTGCAAATGACAATGTAATTGACATTTCTGATTTTTATGATAAACTTCCCGATGCAATCAAAGATATGATAAAAACAGCTGAAAAAGCAGATGAAGAAAACGATATGGGAGCATTTATGAGTATATCAGATGCCATTGAAAACTGGTCAAAAATGCTTGTACCTGACGTTTTGAATGTACATCAGTGGGATATGATTTGCGAAAAGTATATGTTTCCGGATTGAAGGGAGAAATTATGCAGCAAATATATAATCTTGATCCATACTTAACCAATGAGAGAAATGGCACATATGGTGGACAAGCTGGCGAAAAAGAAGGTATTACAATTGATGGAACATATTGGATTGTAAAGTACCCCAAAAGTACAAAAGGAATGCGTGGTGATGTGCTGTCATATATGACAGCACCGCTGTCTGAATATATAGGAAGTCACATCTATGAAATACTTGGAATTGACGTGCATCAAACTATTTTAGGAATCCGAAATGGCAAACTAGTAGTTGCCTGCAAAGATTTTTGTCAAAAAGAAGGCTCCCTTCGTGAAATTCGGACTTTGAAAAATGTATATAACAATGAACTCTCTAAGAAACTGGAAGAAAGCCTATCCTCTACCTCGGATTCACATCTAGTTGACCTTGAAGAAATCCTTCTGCACTTACGATACAACCCTATTCTCAGCAAAGTAAGCGGTATAACAGAACGATTTTGGACTCAAATGCTCATAGACATCCTAATTAATAATACAGATCGCAACAATGGAAACTGGGGTGTACTCTATGAGAATGATGCGTATCGTCTTGCACCTGTATTTGATAATGGTGCATCTTTTGCCAATAAATGTACAGAAAAGAGATTGGAATTGATGCTTAGTGATGAAACAAGAATACAATCAAGCATACAAAACACAGCGACAACCTATGGTTTAAAAGGGAAACCACTATTAGCAAGAGATTTAGAAACATTAAAATATCCAGGTCTTTTGTTAGCGGAAAAAAGAATGATTCCTGTAATTCAACTAAAAATGCAGGAAATCTACGATTTTATCGAGAATATTCCAGAAACATATAATGGATACCTAGTTTGTTCGCAAGCAAGAAAGCAATTCTACATGAAGTCTATGTCCAAAAGACTAGAAACTTTTTTGCTGCCAGCATTAGAGAATGCAAAGCAAGAAATCCTGAAAAAACGCCGCCAAAACCATTTGGGATTATAAAAAGCTGTTGACATTCTTGTGATGCTGTGCTATAATAGAAATGAAAAGAAATCATGTAAAGGCAATGCGTTCACGCAAAAAGAAAGCCCCCGGAGCTGCAACTCTGGGGGCTTTCGCCTTATCCAAATGGATCAGGCAATTGTTAGGCTATTGTCGGGCTTACTTCCTGTCTAGCCATTTGTAGACTTTATACAAGATAATGTCTACCATAACAGAAGTGAAAAGTGAAATCATGTAATATAGCAAATACGTTCACCTCCTTCCTGACGGAAGAAGCCGACTGTTCTATTATACCATATTGTAAGAGATGCTGTCAAATGACGGCATCTCTTTTAATATCAAGCCGATCCTGCACAGACAAAATTAGTATAGCACAGAATCAGTGACTTGTAAAATCTGCGATGACACACGTTTGCAGATTTTACAAGCCGGAACGTTTCTGGTATAATCGGAAAGAAAATATCGTGAAACCGGAAAAGAGATTCTGCCATGCCTACTAACCTTGCCGCACAACTATTTGATATTGACGGATTGCTTCTGACAAAAGTCGAATCCGATTATAACACAGTCACGCTCCATGTTGAGATGGAACGGCAGGAGCAGCCATGCCCAGAGTGCGGCGTTCTGACAGACGCAGTGCACGACTATCGCCAGCAAAAGGTCAAAGAAGTATCGATCCTCGGAAAAGAAACGACACTGATTCTCCGAAAACGACGGTATGTATGCAAAAGTTGCTGCAAGCGTTTTCCGGAAAAGAATGATCTGTTGTCCAGATATGCCAGAATGACTGCACGTCTGACAAATCAGATCTGTGGAAAGCTGGAGAATGAGTATTCCTTTTCCAGTGTAGCCAGAGAAGTGGGAACATCCGTATCTACTGTGATCCGCACGTTCGATCAGAATGTTTGTTTCGATGAGTTGCCGATTCTGGAACAGTCCGTTGCCATTGATGAATTCAAAGGCAATACTGGACGGGAAAAATATCAGTGTATCGTCACGGATCCGGAAAAGAGAAAGGTACTGGACATTCTACCAGACCGGCACAAAAGGGATGTCAAATCGTATTTCTTACAGTGGAAAGAAAAAGCAAGAGAAAAGGTCACACGTTTCATTTCCGATATGTGGAAGCCCTATCAGGATACGGCAGCAGAGGTGTTTTCCAAGGCTGTGCGGGTAGTAGACAAGTATCACTGGATACGGCAAGTGATCTGGGCGTTTGAATCGATCCGGAAACAAGAGCAAGCGAAACTCAGCCGCAAGGAGCGAGTGCAGTTCAAACGTTCCAGAGTGCTGCTGAACAAGAGATTTGACTATCTGGAGGAATCGGATCAGGAACACGTTGCAGCCATGCTCCAGCTGTCAGAACGGCTGCACAAAGCCCATCGCATCAAAGATGATTTTTTACAAGTGCTGGACTGTGACACCGGAGAAGCAGCAGAACAGACATTAGACCTTTGGCTAAGCCTTGCCCGGAACAGCGGATTAAAAGAGTTTGAAGCCTGCTGTGACACCATAGAAGAATGGAAAGCGGAAATACTCCATTCGTTTGACTGCCCGTACACCAATGGTTACACAGAGGGCTGCAACAACCGGATCAAAGTGCTAAAGCGAAATGCCTACGGCTACCGGAACTTTGGACGTTTCCGAAATCGCATCCTGCATATGTTTTCCGGCTCTTACAGACGGCGAGAAACAGAAAAAGCTGCCCAAAATGGGCAGCCGTAAAAACAAGAGTATATATTATACCACAAAATAAAACATTTGTCAAATCTGCAAAAGGGTAAATTCGCAGATTTTACAAGTCTGTTTTTTTGTGTTATAATATATTCAAGATCAAACGTTAGTTTGATCTTGGGTAGTAAACCATTTGTAGCTTGACAATCAAATACAGCAGGAGCAAATACAGAGATCTGCGTCCAGGATAACGTGATGCAAATCACCACCGCATTCCCGAAGTATCGGGTTGTGATGCAGCGGAAAGTACGCCATGACACACCTACTATTCAATTCCAATCAGGTGGATAGCGAGAACTACAGACCGCAAGCCGATCATCAAATCGACTGCATAGGACACATACGCAGATCAATTGACAAAAGATACTCTGTTCCGGAAAAAGGAATAGCCGTGGGAAATAAACCCTCCGGTGGCTGAGATGCCGTGGTTGCTGCCTTGATACGCAGCCGTTTGCACCTGTTTACAGATGGATTTTACTACCCCAACATTTCGTAAAGAGCCAAAATATTTCAATCCACTCCCTCCGTGTGGAGGGAGACGATCATGGCGGAGGCTACCGAGGCAGCGCCCGCCATTTCAATCCACTCCCTCCGTGTGGAGGGAGACAACCGCACGGAGATGAGGTGACGCGTGATGCTGATTTCAATCCACTCCCTCCGTGTGGAGGGAGACCAACGCACCACTTGCCCAGCACGTACCGATCACGATTTCAATCCACTCCCTCCGTGTGGAGGGAGACAACAGTTAGAGAGATCGGCAAAAAAGTGGGAGTCATTTCAATCCACTCCCTCCGTGTGGAGGGAGACCCGGAACACCTGCTTTTGCTTTTTTGACAACTGCTATTTCAATCCACTCCCTCCGTGTGGAGGGAGACCTTATGTAGTGTACCCGACAGGGCACAAAGACAATTTCAATCCACTCCCTCCGTGTGGAGGGAGACTTACAGCAATCAGATGGCGGCGGAACTGACCACCATTTCAATCCACTCCCTCCGTGTGGAGGGAGACCTATAGTAGTAACTGCACGTTAGTGAGGTTGCTATTTCAATCCACTCCCTCCGTGTGGAGGGAGACCACATCGCACCGGACTGCACGGAGATATGCTGTATTTCAATCCACTCCCTCCGTGTGGAGGGAGACTGCCTTTTGGCAGCTCCGGTTTGCCGTTTTTAAGCCATTTCAATCCACTCCCTCCGTGTGGAGGGAGACTGCGGCAACCCTCAATTTGCAAGCGAGGATCACCGATTTCAATCCACTCCCTCCGTGTGGAGGGAGACCCAAAGGCTTTGACAAGAGCGTGGAGGGGATGCGCGATTTCAATCCACTCCCTCCGTGTGGAGGGAGACAGGGCATTGTGGTGGAGGCGTTTGGACGTTGTTGATTTCAATCCACTCCCTCCGTGTGGAGGGAGACTCCAGCACTTTTGTGCCGTAGGACTCGCGGCTCGCATTTCAATCCACTCCCTCCGTGTGGAGGGAGACAGTTAAAACGGTGTACGACATCATGACGGACGCCATTTCAATCCACTCCCTCCGTGTGGAGGGAGACTGCAAAACAACTTAAAAACGGCGCGCGAAAAAGAAATTTCAATCCACTCCCTCCGTGTGGAGGGAGACCGTGGTCACTATCACCACTACTGGACGGGCAGCAAATTTCAATCCACTCCCTCCGTGTGGAGGGAGACTGCTGCGACATCTGAGGAGGGAGTGGATAAAATATTTCAATCCACTCTCTCCGTGTGGAGGGAGACTACACTTTTTCCGACGCGCTGACATCCGCATGGAATTTCAATCCACTCCCTCCGTGTGGAGGGAGACGGCTGCCCTCAATGAGGATCATGTCGCCCTTGCATTTCAATCCACTCCCTCCGTGTGGAGGGAGACAGGGACTGTCCGCCGTGGAAAGACGATTTTACGAATTTCAATCCACTCCCTCCGTGTGGAGGGAGACCTCCGCATTACACAGAGAGGAGGGAGCAGATGTATTTCAATCCACTCCCTCCGTGTGGAGGGAGACGTCGTGCGGCCTTACGTCGCAAAACTCCAAACCGCAATTTCAATCCACTCCCTCCGTGTGGAGGGAGACGCGTGTGTGATACAGGTCTGCTTGACCTCAAACATTTCAATCCACTCCCTCCGTGTGGAGGGAGACCAGAGTACGAGGTCAGCCAAATGCAGCGTGCTGGAATTTCAATCCACTCCCTCCGTGTGGAGGGAGACGTATAAGATCGGCGTGGGCATCGCAAAGGCGGCGTGATTTCAATCCACTCCCTCCGTGTGGAGGGAGACAAAGGTGGCAAAATTGATTGGAGGGAGCGGAATATTTCAATCCACTCCCTCCGTGTGGAGGGAGACCAGCAACATCCTGGACACGTCCAAAAAACCGGTGACATTTCAATCCACTCCCTCCGTGTGGAGGGAGACTGGCGGTGTCAATGGTCCCCATCATCTTGCCACCGATTTCAATCCACTCCCTCCGTGTGGAGGGAGACGACACAGGATCAACATTATTTGCGTCCGGCACGCGATTTCAATCCACTCCCTCCGTGTGGAGGGAGACTCGATGAAATTGGCGCAGGAATGTATCTGGGAATTTCAATCCACTCCCTCCGTGTGGAGGGAGACCAGAAATGGATAAAAACAGTGGATAGAGTGCCGAATTTCAATCCACTCCCTCCGTGTGGAGGGAGACATGTATGCTATAATTATTGTTGAAAAGCACAAAATTTCAATCCACTCCCTCCGTGTGGAGGGAGACACGCTCTGCACGTACCCATCGGCAGCGCAAGAAAATTTCAATCCACTCCCTCCGTGTGGAGGGAGACGCACATCGCACCGGACTGCGCGGAAATATGCTGCATTTCAATCCACTCCCTCCGTGTGGAGGGAGACCCGCCCCCGCCCTGTGTGCCCTGAGAGGGCACAATTTCAATCCACTCCCTCCGTGTGGAGGGAGACTCCTCCAGCTGCTGATACAGTGCCAGCAGCTGGATTTCAATCCACTCCCTCCGTGTGGAGGGAGACTTTATCAACACATCCGGAAAAGACCTGATACCCACAATTTCAATCCACTCCCTCCGTGTGGAGGGAGACATTGTCAACAATCTAAAACAGGCGGCGGCAACTATTTCAATCCACTCCCTCCGTGTGGAGGGAGACACAGCGTCCGGACTGTTCCAGCGCTCCTCGACGATTTCAATCCACTCCCTCCGTGTGGAGGGAGACAGACGAGTATCCTTGTCGGAGAGCTGGCAAAGATCTTATTTCAATCCACTCCCTCCGTGTGGAGGGAGACGGAGAGCGGTTTTGCGCCATGCTCAGGGCGGACGATTTCAATCCACTCCCTCCGTGTGGAGGGAGACTATTTTTATGCCCTGAGGAGGTGGTAGCATGGCAATTTCAATCCACTCCCTCCGTGTGGAGGGAGACAGGACGTGCCAAAGCCAGAGCCAGAGGGGGCGGAATTTCAATCCACTCCCTCCGTGTGGAGGGAGACGGCGACACCGTCAAGCAGACCGGTGCCGTTGGACATTTCAATCCACTCCCTCCGTGTGGAGGGAGACGCCAGAGACTTAAGCACAGGCGGTGTCTCCTCGCCGATTTCAATCCACTCCCTCCGTGTGGAGGGAGACGGTGCCGTCTGTCTGCTCCAATCGCGTGCGTAATTTCAATCCACTCCCTCCGTGTGGAGGGAGACGCTGGGCGTGGTGGTGCTGATTATTTTCCTGCTATTTCAATCCACTCCCTCCGTGTGGAGGGAGACGTATAAGATCGGCGTCGGCATTGCAAGGGCGGCGTGATTTCAATCCACTCCCTCCGTGTGGAGGGAGACCGGGGCGGGAATTGCATGACGCGCTGGGCGTCAAAATTTCAATCCACTCCCTCCGTGTGGAGGGAGACTGTGATAATATCTTTTTTTGCGGACGCGGAAAAGATTTCAATCCACTCCCTCCGTGTGGAGGGAGACTTGTGATCCGGGTAGCAAACGCAGAAACGACCACCATTTCAATCCACTCCCTCCGTGTGGAGGGAGACTGGCAGACAATACAATTTGGAGCGTAAACGGCGCGATTTCAATCCACTCCCTCCGTGTGGAGGGAGACTGTCGGTATCAGGTCTTTTCCGGAGGCGTTTATATTTCAATCCACTCCCTCCGTGTGGAGGGAGACCTGGAGAGCGGTTTAACGCCATGCTCAGGGCTGCATTTCAATCCACTCCCTCCGTGTGGAGGGAGACTCTGATCTCTCTGGCGCGCCTGCGCGCGCAAACACAATTTCAATCCACTCCCTCCGTGTGGAGGGAGACTCCTTTTACAACTTTGGTTTCCGGAATAAAAAGATTTCAATCCACTCCCTCCGTGTGGAGGGAGACTATTTCATGACTATGATGCTGCGGATAAAATCGCATTTCAATCCACTCCCTCCGTGTGGAGGGAGACAGGTTTGTTTTGGACTCGTAAACAATCGGACGACCGATTTCAATCCACTCCCTCCGTGTGGAGGGAGACATTAAGAGTGTAATCGCTCCGTCCAAGATTTGCATTTCAATCCACTCCCTCCGTGTGGAGGGAGACTGGTATTGATTGCGTAATCAGTCGGCTTCAGATATTTCAATCCACTCCCTCCGTGTGGAGGGAGACCTTTCGCCTTGGATTTCATTTCTGTTCCCCACTCGATTTCAATCCACTCCCTCCGTGTGGAGGGAGACCAATTCCTCTCGATTTCAAAACCGTCATATATTCCATTTCAATCCACTCCCTCCGTGTGGAGGGAGACGCGAGTCCGATTCAGTCCGTTGTACATTTCAAACGTATTTCAATCCACTCCCTCCGTGTGGAGGGAGACCGATGAAAATCCTGCTGGAACTGAGTCAGGAGCAGGAATTTCAATCCACTCCCTCCGTGTGGAGGGAGACGTTCGTTTCCCGTCTGGTGTACCAAGTCGGGATAATATTTCAATCCACTCCCTCCGTGTGGAGGGAGACTTTTCGACACGATTCGCTGGACGTGTTCATTTCCGATTTCAATCCACTCCCTCCGTGTGGAGGGAGACTGCAAGCGCTTCAATGATTGCTTTCCAGATTGCCGATTTCAATCCACTCCCTCCGTGTGGAGGGAGACAAAGCATTTGCTTTTTACATAACGAAGGTAAAGATTTCAATCCACTCCCTCCGTGTGGAGGGAGACACTTCTACAATGTCTCCCAAATTACAATAATCTGGATTTCAATCCACTCCCTCCGTGTGGAGGGAGACAAAGAGTTGTCTGGAGTCCAGATCTTTTTTTCTTATTTCAATCCACTCCCTCCGTGTGGAGGGAGACTCCACACGGAGGGAGACAGCAAAATTGCACAGCTTTCCGCTTAAAACTCAGCAGAGCAAATGCAATTTTGACAAAAAAGAACACAGATATACTTCTCCATGCCAGAAAAAATACTTTTTTTCTGATTTTTTTACGAAAAAGCGGGTGCGAATCCCTCCTGCTTTTTTTGTGCGCTTAGGGTTCGCACCGGAGCGTTTTCTTAGAACAAAAGCGGTTCCTCCACATCGATGGTTTCCTTTGCGCCGATATGTTCCACTTTCGTCTGATACTGATTCCCCAGATAGTAGAACCGGAGGCTATCCTTCTCGGTATCGATGGCATCCGTCAGCCGCTGTTTGAGCAGGCGGCATTCCGCTGCATTCACGTGGCACTCAAACACAGAATTCTGCACTCTTGTCCCGACGTTCACACAAATCTTTGCCACTCGGCGCAATCGTTTCTGCCCCTCTTTACTCGTCGTATTGACATCATAGGTCACAACCACCAGCATGCAATCACTTCCATAAAAACGGCGGATAGGTGTCCAGATCGCCACGCAAATACCTCGCCAAAAGAAGCGCCTGCACATAGGGCAGCAATCCCCATTCCACCTTTTCCTCCAAAAACGGATGGCGAATCACGTCATCCTTTCGCTTCTGCCATGCCTGCAAAAAAGTGCGCCGTCCGTCATCGGTCATCAGCACTGCACCATCCTCCTGCTGTTCGAAGTCCTTCTTCTGAACCATACCACGATTGATTAGCGTCAGAACAAACCGGTCGCAGCACAGCGCACGGAATTCCTCCACCAGGTCCAGTGCCAGCGATGGCCGCCCCGGACGGTCCGTGTGCATCATTCCCACATAAGGATCCAGTCCCACGGATTCCAGCGCAGAGGTACACATGCTCGTCATCAGCGTATAGGCAAAGTTCAGCATCGCATTGACGCAATCCAGCGCCGGACGCCGATTTCTGCCGTGAAAGAAAAATGTATCCTTCTCCCGCAAAATCATCTCATCCAGTACCGAAAAATAAACCGTCGCAGCCTCGCCCTCAATGCCCCGCAGCGTATCCATACTGTCTGCTTCCGCCGCAAGAGAAACTGCCTCTTTCAAGAGCAGCGACTTCTGCCGGAATCGTTCCGCATCAATTCTCGGTCCATGATCCCGAATCATACGCTCCAAAACCCACCGACTATTAAACAGTTTTGCAGCGATCATATTCCGTGCAATCTTCAAGCTGGCATCGGCATCATCCGCCGTCCGGTACTGTTGCCGGCGCAGGAGCACGTTTCCGTTGACAGTTCCCTGCACTCTCGCCAGAAACCGTCCGGAACTGGTCAGAAAGACCAGTTCCCGCCCGTCCTCCGCACACTTGCCCATGAGCGCCGGACTGGCACCTGTGTATCCAAATGTGATGATTCGCTCTAAGATGTGCAGCGGCACACGCTTTTGCCCCTCTTCCTGCTGAACAACAACATTTTCGCCGTCCAGCGAAAGATAGGAGTTCGGGTTGATGACATAAAGCGTATTCAACAGCTTTTTCAATTTGCATCACTCCATTGTCCCAAGCATGTCCTGCAAATATCCAGTCGCAGTTTTCTTTCCGCAGATCACCGGCAAACAGAGGTCCTTTATGGAACACGCATTGCACGCCTTGGTACGTTTTCCCTTTGGGGTATGTCGCCGTGCATAGAGCGCATGCATCTCGGCTGCTGCGGATTCCACAGTTTGCCGCAGTTCTTCCGTCAGTTCCACCCGAAGCCGATGTCTGGTTTCGCCGTAGTACAGATAGCCCGCCGGTATTTCACAGCAGAGCATCTCCTCCAGACACATGGCCTGCGCCGTGAGTTGTGCCAGATCGCACAAATCCTCTTTGGGCGCACCACGTTTGTACTCAATGGGTGTGACAGAAAACATCCCCTCCTGTCCAAATATGGAAACACCCTTGGCGCTTCGGCGCAGCTCCACGGCATCGCACTCGCCGCTCAGTCCCAGACGTGCCGAGGAGATCTTCATCGCCCGCACAATGAGCAGATTCCCACGCTTTTCCCGCTTGTCACTGTCGTGGACATTGCGGTGCAGAATATCACCGTCTATGGTGCGGTAATTCTCGCTCCACTGCTGTTCCATATGAATCAGCGCCCACTGCCGCCGGCAAAACAGAAAGTGCTGGATGCCGGAAAGTTGCAGGTACTCCTCTTCTGCGTAGCTCATGCCATGTTGTCAATGATCTCAGGCTCCAGACCGTCCAGCGAATCCAGTGTCACCTTGTAATCGGCAAAAGAAGCCGGCTTTTCCACGCCCTCTTTCAGTTCCACGTGCAGCGAACGGTGTACCTTTGCCGAGGAGTACTTGGGCATCTTGCAGTCATGCTTCCACCAGTAGAGCTGGCAAACTTCCATGGAGCCGTCAGGACGAGCCGAGGAGCAATCATTTTCAAACAATGTCCGCAGCGCCTCCTTGATCTTCTCCGCATCCTCTTCCGTAAAGCCGGTCTTTTCTGCCAGCTGACAGTTGATGCTGCCCTTAATGACATAGAGCCCGAATTCCACCATATGCTTCATGCCCATGGTGTCCGAGGATTTGCCCTGCTTGCCATCTTCACTATTGACGCTCTTTGTGATCTGCAAGCTCACAATGTCCACCGGCGAAACGCTGACTGCATGCTGGACCGAAACCGGTCCTCGAATTCCAACGGAAACACCGCCCTTGAATGCAAACACCTGTCCAAAGCTGCGGACATCGATCCACTCCTTGCAGGCAGTCTGGGCATATGCCACACGGTCGGTATTCTTTCCTTTGCTGGCTGCTTTGAGCGCCTCATTCTTATCTGCACGGTCACGCAGACTGGTACAGGTATCATCGCTGCGGTCATCCGACTGCACAAAAATCTTTTCACCCATATCCTGCAGCCGATTCCGGATCTTCCGCTTGATGCAGACATCTGAAATCTCGCCATACCCATCGTAGTTCTCTCTGGGACGGTTGCCATTCAGCGGGTCGCCGTTGGGATTGGCATTTGTGACGGTTACCAATACTGCAAAGTCAATTTTATGTTCCAAACACATGATCATTCTTCCTCCTCTTTCGTTTCTGTCTGATTTCCGGTGACATACAGCGCATGCATCTGATGATCGTAGCCCAGCAGATACAGCGGTTCCAGCGGTGCGCCGCTGGAGAATACCTCCGGTGTCATCTTTCCGCAGATCTCCTGAATTTCCTTCTGATATCGTACGCCCTTTCCGCCCAGCTTGTTGAAATAGGGAATCAGCCGTTCCCGCAGCGTTTTCCAAGTCCGGTAGGGACGAACGGAAAACGCATTCCAAAACCGCATGGCATTGGTCTCACGTTCTGCGCCCTTATCATAAGTGTCACGTTCCAGCTTGTCCGCCACTGCCAGAAGCCGTCCGAACAAATAGCTCCGGTCGTCACAATTTCTATCCAGTTCCATCGCCGTCATTCCTTTCCCTCGTTCTAAGTTCTTCTTTCGAATCATTGCACAGGCAATCGCCAGCGCTCTTCGATGGTTATATTTTTTCGAGTTGCGATACGAAAGCGGGTTGGATGCACGCAGCACCAAACGGCGCACCAGCTCCTGCGGCACTGCTCTTCCCTCTGTCACACACGGCAGCAATCGTACCATCTGACCATTCAATAACTTTTTGTTATCATTATCACTCTCACCGCCAAAGGCATAGGAAAGAATGGCATACAGCGGAAACGAATCGATCACCTCGCATTTTTTCACGCTATCATACTGTTTCCATGCCACAGAACGATGCCAGTTTTCCAGATTTTTCAGGAACTGCGAGCCCTCCAGCTCCGAATACATGGCAATGGAGAGCCGTCCGACAGTTGCCGCATCCAAGCCCATCACCATGACCTTGGCGTGAATGTCCAGCTGCTTCTGATAATGGAACACCATCTTCTGCACCAAGTCGGCATAAATCGGCTCTGTGGTGGGAAGCGGCTTCATTGCTTCGCAGTCATCATCGTCGTCCTCATCCTCCCATGCATCCTCCAGCTGAGAAAATGCAGCGTCCACCTTGGGCATTGGCTGCATTGCACTCGCCCAGACGATGACCGTCAAATCCCCGCAGAAAAAGCCCCGATTGAGCTGCACCAGCCATTTCAAAGCATTGTGAATCTTCTGGGAATACTCATAGCCAATGGAGAATGCTTCGCTCTTGGAAGCAAACCGCCCGAGGTAGCTAAACCCCCGCTCATCATTGGCAGAGATCAGCTTGGCCTTATCTCCGGCATTGCGAATTTTGGCAGGGTGTTTATAGGTGACAAGGCACTCCTCGCCTGTTGCATAACACATCTGCCGATTGTGCAGCAGACTGCGCTGGTATGCGATAAAGCACTTTTGCAGCGTCTCGTCCCGCCACGTACAGTTCTCACGCTCCAGATTTTTATAGTCCACTCGAAAGCGTAAAAACACGTCCTCCGGTGCAATGCCATTGATCTTTTCATCGGACAGCTTTGTGCGATCCTCATTCTGTTTCAGCAGACCGCTGTTCACCAAATCGTGTATGATGCAGCCCTTCTGAACATACAGCAGAAGCGCATGCACCGACGGATGGGTATACTCGCTGGCATCCCAGGACGCCAACTGTTCGACATAGGCCTTGTATTTGTCCTGGTTGGATTTTCCGGTATATGCACCGTAATCCCCGGCGATATAAGGAAGCTTCTCTGCGTATGGCATAGGAACTACACCACTCGTTCTTGTACAGGAATCTTCTGTCACAGGAATCACAGTTTCGGAATCTTCTTTTTCAACCAGCTTTGCACTGGAAAATGTTCCGTCTTCCCGAATCGTGATTTCGATCTGCGCTTTTGCGGTGGAATGTGAAATGGGCAGCATTCGCTTTGAAAAATCTGTCCGGTCATGGAAATTCTCAAAGATCTGATACAGTTCATTCGCCCAGCTCATCTGCCTCACCTCCTGCGAACTCGTCCAGCCCGATGAAGTTGCCCTCATCTCTGCCGAACTTCTTGATTGCCATGGGTTTGATGTGACGTTTAAACGTGCACTCCTCCGGCGGAAGAAACTGGATCACGCCGTCCTGCATCACCGGCTTCCAGAACCGCACCGTCATCTGATCCTTGTCCTCCGGAAGCACCGCCTCGTCTGCATAGGTGATTCCGTGATACATAAAGCTGTACGGAATCTCTCCGCTGTTGTCATAGTAGCCCTCTCCGCTGCCAAAGACACACGGTTCTACGTAGCCCTGACATTCTCTGGTTCCCAGAAAGATGTCCCGTCTTCCGCCACGCTCCACCATACGCTTTGCAATGTTATGGTGCTTGTTCTCGTTGCGGTCGCACGCCAATTCGGGATGATTCTCATTCCATTCAAAGTGCGCCCGCACCTGATAGCTGACCTGGCGAAGATACGTGTAGTACGCCAGATCATTTCCGCCCTCTCCATATTTGAGGGGACGGATTCCCTTTCGTTCCGTCTGAATGCGGTTCATAATGCGAACCGCATCGATTTTCCATACAATGGTTGGCTTATAGTAAATGCTGTGTGTGATTCCTTTCAGCGCTTCATAGGTCGGGATGTCATAGGAACACTTCTCTCCGGATGCTCTGGTGAGCACGTCGGAAAATAAGGCATAATCTCCCCACACATGAAACTCAATGGTATTTCGATGAACCATTTTCTGAACCATGGACAACACCTCCTTTCACTTTCTTCTGCATTATATCATAATTCGACAAAAAAGTCAAGTAAAAATGACAAAATATAGCTATTTCCACTAAGAAATTTTTTCGACAAGATTCGACAAATCTCAGAGTCCGAGAAACTCGTGCGTACCGCCCTCGATCTGCAAACCAAGCGCCGCTGTATCATAGAACCGTTTTTCCAGCGCCAGTGCACCGCAGCGCAGCGGATACAGTCCGCCGGACTCCTCCAGCTTTTTCCGTTCTCCGGCATAGACGGAAATGGTGTACTGCTGCACCTGCCGCAAAAGCTGATGCATCTCTGCAAACGAGATATCCCCATTCAGCCGTAAGATCATTTCTTCCGCACTGTCATCATACGGCACGATCACGGTTTCCGCCGTGTCATCAATGACCTGAAACGCTGCGCCGGCTGTGGCAAACGCCTGCAGGGCATACTTGGAACAGGGGTACGGCTTCCGCACACGGGATCGGTCGGTGGAGAGAAGTTCCAGCAGAGTGACCTCCCCGTGCTTTCCCACCGGATACGAGAGTTTGTGATCTTTCTCAAAATCGTGGTGCAGCTTTCTGAAATAGGCGAACATCGCCTCCACTGAGAGCAGATCTGCAAAATTCCCGCTGTCCAGAATCGTTCTGGTGACGCTCTGTGCCAAAGAGATCTCCGCCAGACTGCCCAGCTTCTCCTCAGACAGTTCCAGCAGGTACACCGGTGCCAGCTGCTTCAGTTCCCCGTTTCGGTTGCAGCGACCGGCTGCCTGTGCTGCATTGGAAAGCCCCGCCATGGAGCGAACCACGCAGCCAAAGGAGACATCTACGCCGGCTTCGATCAGCTGCGTGGTCACACAAAGAATCGGCCGATGCTGTTTCAGCGCCTTGCGCATCTGCTCGATGACCTTGTTGCGGTGCGCCGGACACATATGGGTACTCAAATGGATCAGCTGCATGGGCTGCCCCGACTGCTCCTGTTCCACCTGCAATCGCTGAAACAGCTCCTGCGCCGATGCCTTGGTGTTGACCACGACCAGCAGGCTCTGGTGCTCCAAGAACTTCTCCCAGCAGAATTCCGCTGCTGCATCGTAAGAGAATGTTCCGGAAACCGGAATCAGCTCGGTTCGCCGGAGCACCTCGAAATCCTTTTGATATGCCCCGGTCATGCTGCTGTTCTCGTCCAGCAGCATCGGATATTCCGAGTTTTCCAGAAGAGGCTGTGTCGCAGAGCAGAGCACCACGGTACAGCCGCAGATTTTCGTCAGGAAATTCACCGCCAGATTCAGCAAATGCGTGCATTTCATGGGGATGGACTGCACCTCGTCCAAAATGATCACCGACCGGCAAAGGCGGTGCATCCGGCGCACCGAGGTGTTTTTTCCGTCGAATAGCGCCTGCAAAAACTGCACCATGGTGGTTGCCAGCACCGGAACATCCCACTTCTCCGTGCGCAGTTCGTACGCCTGAAGTTCCTCCGCCGACTTTTTCTGTGCGAGCACATTGGAGTGGTGTTCCAAAAAGTTCTCGGCGCCGGCAATTTCCCGAATGTCCTTACTGTTCTGCTCCAGAATCGACATAAACGGCGCAACATAAACGATCTTCTCCATCTTGAATTTCCGGCACTCGTGAATCGCAAACCGCAGGGAGGACAGCGTTTTTCCGCCGCCGGTGGGCACGATAAGCCGGCATGCGCCAACCGGTTCCGCTGCACGGTCAGCAAACCGGAAACAGCGCTCCGAAATGTCCTGCCGTTGTTTCGAAACCGGATCCGTCCGATCGGCAAACTGCGCCAGCTTCTTCTCCAGATTCTGCGCCATCTGTTCCCAGAGCGGTTCTGTGTCAAAATGCTGTTCGGTCTGGCAATTGTGCATGAAGTCCGCCGTATCCACTCGGTCGGCATCCATGAGCACGGACTCCAGCAACCGCTCCAGCATCCCAAAGTAAAAGCACTTGGTTTCAAAGGCGTGGCTGTCCGGCTTTCCGTCCTGCCCTTTGGGTGGCAGGATCGCCTTGATCTTCTCCACAACCGCCGTGTACTCCGCAATAACACACTGCATCAGATCTTTCAGCGATTCTGTGGTATTGCCCAGCTCCGCCAGCATGTCGGGAAGATTTTCGGAAATCTCCCCATATCGCTCCGCTTTTCCGGTGCGCCTGGTGAAATAATCCTCGCCCTCCTCTGTCAGCCAGTCGTGCAGACCGTGGTGCGATAAAATCACTCTCGCTGCCAGCCGTGACGGGTTCTTTCTCTTGGGGAAATTCTCATCGGAAAATGTGCAGAGATACTTGGCACCGGCGTAGCAGTGATCGATCTCGCCACGCCGGAAATTTCCCACGCCGTGAATATAGCGATTGAAGTCAGCGTTCAGCTTTCCGGCATCGTGAAACAGCCCCAGCAGTTTCCCGAAATTGCCCAGCGAAACGACTGCGCCATACCGCTCCGCCAGCGTTGCTACGCCTTTCGCATGTTCTGCCACCGACTGCTCTCTGCCGTCCGTCTCCCGAATGTGTGCTGCAATTTCCATCATCTGTTTCTCCTCTCATGTGAAATCCTTATGATTTGACTTTATCATACCACATTCGGCTCTTATATGTCAATATTTTCTATAAATCTTGAAAACATTTTAGAAACGAAAAATCGCCTGCAGAATTCAGAGGAATCCTGCGGGCGAAATGTGTTTTTGCTGAAAATCTTTTTTGGATGGTAAATACTGTATACCAATAGGAGCGGTATTATATCCTATAATAAATATCATGTACGATGGCATTCCTGCGGTGCATCCGGATGGCTTGCATCGCATGTGCCAGCATTTCGGCGGTATTCCTCAATCTCGGTGTAGCAGTCCTGACAATACCCCAGCTCCCCGTCCCAGCAAAGCTGTTCCCTCGGCACAATGCGCCCGCAGCTTTCACAGCGGCAGTTTCCCGCCGAATCTTCCCATACTCGTTTCATTCCGCACGACTCCCTTCGAGGTGATATTATGTTCAAACTCAAAACTACACTCGGCACCAACAACATCTGCGGTGCCAATCTCATCCGGCTCCGCCACGAAAGAGGCATCTCCCAGCGGCAGCTGGCGAAAAACATGCAGATCGCCGGATATGATGTGGACCACCACTTCATCCGCCGCATTGAAAACGGCGAGCGCTTCGTGACCGACATCGAGCTTGTGGCGCTGGCGAAGGTGCTACAGGTGGAGATCACCGACCTCATCGACCCCGCCATTCCTGTAGCCGTCCAAAAAGATTGACGGCGAGCGTCACGTTTTTCTCCTCTATTGTAGCATTTTTCCAAGACAGACGGCTGTCCGTTCAAAGAAACGTTACGTTTTTCTTGCTGGTTTTGTACAGCTTTTTTGAAGTGAGGGATTTCTTTTTCTGGTGATATGTGGTAAAATAGAAGTAAACCAATCTTATTTCAAAGGAGAAATACCATGGACAAGACTTCTACCCTCTCACTTCCCCAGAGAATTGCCGGCGCACTCTGTGTGGCAATCGCCGCAATTCTCTGGCTGCTGTTTCAGATCCGCCTCTGGAACTCAGGAAACGCTTTCTTTTATGACAACGCGCAGCCCTTCATCGACCTCTTCGGCAAAGGGCGAATTGAGATGCTCAACAACATCACGCTGACGTGCTATCTGCCCACATTTCCGCCGGTGCTGCTGGCATACGGCTGTCTGGCGCTTCTGCCACGGCAGTACCCGTTCTCCGGAAGCAACACGAAAAAGTACTGGTGTCTGGCTGCGCTCATTGCCGCAATCCCCATTTTTTACGCCGTACTCTTCCAGCTGACAAGCGGCTATGTCATCCTCGGCATTGTTGCAGCAGAACTGCTCGGCATCCTGTTCGCCGTCTATCTTCCCTCCCTGTTGCGGAATCGGAAGCAGCTGTTTTCCAGCCGTTCCATTGCCAAAGGGGCAGCAAGATACGGCATGTGCCTTGTGATTGTAGCACTCATGTCGTTGATATACGGCATGGCGCTGGGCATTCTGAATGCGGTGGAGAAAAATGCAGCGTCCGGGATCATTCACCAGTTTTCCGTTTCCAACACCACCGTCGGCGGTGTGGTCATCCTGGCAATTGTCGCACCGCTGGTGGAGGAACCCGCATTCCGTGGACTTATCTTCGGCATGTCCAAAAAGTTTGTACCGGTCTGGGCTGCTGCCATTTTCAGCGCAGTGATCTTCGGAATCTGGCACCGGAATCTTCCGCAGTTCCTGGGAACGCTTCCCATGGGAGTGATCATGGCGTTTGTCTATCACCAGACGGGACGGCTGCGGTATGCCATGGTGTGCCACAGTCTCAGCAATCTGATCCTGGTGCTCGCCATCGTGCGAAGAGGCGTGCTGCCGTACATTCCATTCCTCCATCAGCTTCAGGAAACCATTGTCAATCGCCTGCCGCTTCCGGCGCTCATGGTGTTCCTGACACTTGCCGCCGCTGGAATCGTGGGGATTCTCTGGAAGCTGATGCCCTTGGCGGCGGAGCGTTCCGGCGAGTGATCTGTGAACAAAAATGCAAAAGTTTTATTTTCGTTTACAATTTAGCGGTGCGGCTGTGCTACAATAACAAAAGACACTGCATCAGGCTCTTATGCAGTGATTTTTGGAGGGAGAGAACGCCATGTCCCAAGTGACCAAACGAGCTTTAGAACAATCGCTGAAAAATCTGCTGCTGAAAAAACCGCTGACCAAGATCACCATTAGCGACATCACAGAGGACTGCGGCATCAACCGCATGACCTTCTACTATCATTTCAAGGACATTTACGATCTGGTGGAATGGGCGTGTCTGGAGGATGCCAAGCGTGCCCTCGATGAGAATAAGACCTATGACACATGGCAGCAGGGGCTTCTGCAAATCTTTGAGGCAGTACAGGAAAACAAACCCTTTATCCTGAACGTCTACCGCTGTGTGCATCGGGAACAGGTGGAAAAGTACCTCCAGCCGCTGGTGGATCAGCTGATGCTGGATGTCATCCAGGAGGAGTCCGCCAGCATGATGATTCGGGAGGAGGACAAACAGTTCATCGCCAAGATCTACGCCTACATTTTCATCGGCGTGATGCTGGACTGGATCAAAGACGATATGCGGGAAGCACCGCAGGAAATCGTTGCACGTCTGGTCAAGCTGCTCCGCGGTTCGGTCACCGCAGCTCTCCGGCGGTTCCGGCTCTAGAGCGCAGCTCCGGTTTATCAATCCGGCGCATTTGATAAAATTTTTGACACTTTCCCGCTCCGTGATAAAAATCTTATCACGGAGCTTTTTTTGCCTATTGTGAATCCTGAAAATTCGGATATAATAGAATTATCAGCAACAAACACCCAGAGTCAGCCGGCTCTTAGATTTTAGAACCTGTCTTCACAAGAAATATATGTGGATTTTCGAGCATAATTTTGTTGCAGACAAGGCAAAAATACGCAGGCGGGCTGTCGCCCGGCAAGTATTTTTTACGCAGTATGCAGCAAAATTTGCCGAAAAGACACTTGTATACGCTTGTGAAGACGGGTTCTTACACAAGGAGGCATCGTTATGTATTATTCCGCAGGAACTTATGAATCGTTTGCACACCCCGAAAAGCCGAAAGATGTGGACAAGAAATCGGCGTATATCATTGGCACAGGACTTGCCGGTCTGACGGCAGCGTTCTATCTGGTTCGTGACGGTCAGATGAAAGGCGAGCATATCCATCTGCTGGAAAAGCTGGAGCTTGCCGGCGGAAGCTGCGACGGCCGCAAGGATGTCACCAAGGGCTTCTTTATGCGTGGCGGCAGAGAGATGGACAACCACTTTGAAGTCATGTGGGATACGTTCCGGGATGTCCCATCCCTTGAAACGCCCAATGTGTCCGTTCTTGACGAATACTACTGGCTCAACAAGCACGACCCCAACTATTCCCTCTGCCGTGCCTCCATCGATCGGGGCAAGGACGCACACACCGATAAAAAATTCGAACTGGATCGGGATTCTGCGCTGGCGCTGTCCAAGCTGTTTCTGACACCGGAGAAGGATCTGGAGGACAAGAAGATCTCCGATGTGCTCCCCGATTCCTTCTGGCAGACAAATTTCTGGCTGTACTGGCAGACCATGTTTGCTTTCCAGCGCTGGTCCAGCGCACTGGAAATGAAACGGTATCTGTGCCGCTATGTGCACCACATCGACGGTCTGCCGGACTTCAGTGCCCTGCGTTTCACCAAGTACAACCAGTACGAGAGCATGATTCTGCCGCTGGTAAAATATCTGGAAGCTCACGGCGTCCGCATCGAATACGGCATGGATGTGAGAAATGTCATCATCGAAACCGTTGGCAGCAAGAAAATTGCCAAGCAGATCATATACCGCAAGGACGGCAAAGAACAGACCATTGACTTGATCGAGGACGATCTGGTGTTTATCACCAACGGCTGCTGCACCGACACCTCCTGCTACGGCGACCAGACCCATGCGCCCGATCTGTCGCACCTGAAAAACGGCAGCGGGGAATCGTGGGATCTCTGGAAAGCGATTGCATCGCAGGCAAAGCACGGCGAATACGGCAAGCCGGAGGTATTTTGCAGCGACATCGACGCCACCAACTGGATGAGCGCCACCGTTGCCACTGCCAACGAAGAGATTATCCAGCACATCATCAACATCTGCAAGCGTGACCCCCGCACCGGCAAGGTCACAACCGGCGGTATCGTCACGGTCAAGGACAGCACGGAGAACTGGTATCTCTCATGGACCATCAACCGCCAGCCCCAGTTCAAATCGCAGGACAAGAACATGGTGCTGGTATGGCTGTACTCCCTGAACACCAACCGCCCCGGAAATTATGTGAAAAAGGCCATGCGGGACTGCACCGGCGAAGAGGTTTGCCAGGAATGGCTCTACCACATCGGTGTACCGGAGGAAAAGATCGCCTCTCTCGCCAGGGAGGCGTGCAACACGACCACCTGCTTCATGCCGTATATCAACGCCTTTTTCCAGCCGAGAAAAGAGTCGGACCGTCCCCGTGTCGTTCCTGAGGGCGCTGTCAACTTTGCCTTTATCGGACAGTTCGCCGAGACTCCCCGTGACACCATCTTTACCACAGAATACTCCATGCGGACTGGCATGGAATCCGTCTACACCCTGCTGGACATCGACCGTGGCGTGCCGGAGGTTTGGGGCAGCAAGTACGATGTGCGGGAGCTGCTGCGTGCCTGCTACTACGCCATCGACAAGAAGCCCATCACCGATGTGAAGCTGTCCTTCATGGAGAAGCAGCTGCTGCACACCGTGATGAAGAAAGTCAAAGGAACGGACGTGGAGCTTCTGCTGAAGGAAAGCGGCCTGATCGAGTAAAATATCCTGCAACGCAAAAAGGTGCTGCCGGTTGGCAGCACCTTTTTGCGTTATTTACAAATCGTTTATTTGACCGCCCGGCCCTTTTCTGATAGAATGGGTTCAGCATCATAAGGAGGAGACGCTCATGGAAAAATTCATTCCCTACGAAAAGCTTTCCAAGAAGGAAAAGCGCAGTCGGGACTTATCCCGCCGGAACACCTGGGGGCAGCTGAACCCCGTTACCCGGAAGCCCAAAAACAGCAAAGCATATTGCAGGAGCAAAGCCCGGAATTGGAAGCGTGACGCGCACGAACCAATTCCGGGCTTGTATTTATTGGGGAATTAGACCTCGTCGGTCTGGGAAGCCTCCGCTTCGGCCTGGATGTCGGGGAATTGGGACAGCACCGGTTCCTCCGGAATGCCCTTGATCTTACGGTTTACATAATTCTTTGTAATCTTCATGACCATGGGGCACAGAACCACCACGCCGATCAGGTTGGGCAGCATCATCAGGCCGTTGAAGGTGTCGGAGATGTCCCAGGCCAGAGAGGACGTCATGACCGCGCCGGAAAGGATCATCACCACGAAGATCACCTTGTAGATTTTCGTGGCCTTTTCGCCGAACAGGTATTCCACCGCCTTGGTGCCGTACTGTGACCAGCCAAGCACCGTGGTAAAGGCGAACAGCAGCATGGCCAGCGCCACAAACTTTTCGCCAAAGGGGCCGAATACGTTGCCGAAAGCCCGGGCGACCAGGGTAGCATCGTCCACCCCCGCCACGGCAAGGCCGGTTTCCAGATCGATGCAGCCGGAGGACAGAACCACGATGGCGGTCATGGTGCAGACCACGAAGGTGTCGAAGAACACCTCAAAAATGCCCCACATGCCCTGGGTGACAGGCTCCTTGACATTGGAAGAGGAATGCACCATGACGGAGGAGCCGAGACCTGCCTCGTTGGAGAACACGCCCCGCTTGCAGCCCTGGGTAATGGCCTGCTGGATGGCGATGCCCGCCGCGCCGCCCGCCACGGCCTTGCTGCCGAAGGCAAAGCGGAAGATCGCCGCGAACATGGTGCCCACGCTGCCGATATTGGTGAAGAACACGACCAGCGCGCCGATGATATACAGCACCGCCATGAAGGGAACGACCCGCTCTGCGACGGTGGCGATGCGCTGCAGGCCGCCGATGACGATCAGCGCCGCCAGAATCATCAGCACAATGCCGCAGCCCAGAGAAACCACGCTGACGCCCCCCCACGGTGGCGGTCACGCCGCCGAAGAACGCGGATTTCATGTTCAGGACGATCTTATTGATCTGTCCCATATTGCCGATGCCGAAGGAGGCCAGAATGGCGAAAATGGAGAACAGAACCGCAAGAACGCTGCCGACGGTCTTGCAGTGCTTCCTGCCGCCCAGGCCGTCTCTCAGGTAGTACATCGCACCTCCCGACCACTCGCCCTGGCTGTTGCGGCGGCGGTAGTAGATGCCCAGCACATTTTCGGAGAAGTTGGTCATCATCCCGAAAAAGGCCGCGACCCACATCCAGAACACCGCGCCGGGGCCGCCGATGACGATGGCTGCCGACACGCCGGCGATGTTGCCGGTGCCGATGGTGGCGGCAAGGGCGGTACACAGCGCCTGGAACTGGGAAATGGTCTTCTTATCCGTTTTCGCGTGAACGCCGCTGTCCCTGCGGAACACGCCGCCGATGGTCTGCTGCCACCAATGCTTCAGGTGGGTGATCTGAAACCACTTTGTGCAGCAGGTCATCAGAATGCCCGTGCCGATGAGCAGAACCAGGCCGATCTTCACCCAGATAAAGGCGTTGATCTTGTCATTGATCCCGGCAAGTGTCGTGAAAAAATCCTCCATACGTATCCTCTCTTTCCGGTTTTGCGTGATCTCCGCAAAGCCAACAAAAATAAAGACAGACTGCGCAAATGCGCAATCTGTCCAAAAAAAACAAATATTTCCCCTACGGACGGTATGGAAATTCCTTTGTCCTTTTGCCTGAGAGATTGACGCGCAATGCGTTTTGCCCCTTCGGCACTCAATTCAATGAGCTTCTCCAAAGTTCTATCGGTTTACAGTCCTCATCCGTTCCGGACACCTGAGAGTGTTACTCCTTCGGTTGCGGCAAGCCGCATTTCCTGCAAGCGTCATGTAGATGTTGATAATTATACTATGCCTTCCCTAAATTGCAAGAATAAATTTCAGAAATTGCATTTTTTGTCAATTCTCCCAACCCAAGACCTTTTCCCGCAGGCCGTCCACGTCCAGAACGCCCAAAGCAAAGCCCTTTTTCACCAGCTCCTCCGGCAAATATTCGTCGTACTTGTCAAAAAGAGGCAGCTCCTTGGGATATACCAGCTCCATGGGGTCGATGGGCTTGCGGATCTCTTCGGCCAGCACCCGGAAGAAAGTGGCTTCGTCGGCCTTCATGGTGAACTGAATGAAGAACGGGCGGGCGGAATCGAGGCCCCGCAGGCCGAGGCGGTCGGCGCACTTGATTTTCAGAAACCGCTCCATGGTCAGGAAGGTGTACGTCCCCACCCAGGGCAGCAGGCACCACATGTTGCCCCCCAGGTTGATGAGCGTCTTGTCCGCCGCGCCGGAGTGGGCGGCGGTGAAACGTGCCTGCTCCAGCCGCGCCACCGCGTTTTTCATCAGATAGGGATACTGCCTGTCCTCCTGAAGCACCCGGCGCATTCTTGTGAGAATTTTGGTGTGCAGGTCGCCGGGGCACTGGCCAAAATAGGCGGGGACGCTGCCCTTCACCTGCCGGCAGTAGATCAGGCGGCGCTTGTGATCCACGTCCAGCACCTGCCAGACATGCCCCGCAATTGCCAGCTTCTCCCCCACCGGGGGCGGCGAGACGATCGTCCCCAGCTCCTGGGACTCGCTGCGGACGGTGTATTCCTCGCTTTCCTGGAACACGCCGTAGAACTTGAAGGAGTTGATGACCCGTTCCCCTGCCAGCCCTACAATCAGGCCGCCCTGCTCCGTCTGCTGAATGTGGTCTGTGGCGATGAGATGCCGGAGCAGCACCCGGTAGTCCTCCTGGGTGATTCTGTGGAAGTAGTGCAGCCGCAGCACCCGGTCGGCCAGCGCCCGGGGGGACAGCTCGCCGCAGGAGGCCAGGGTGGACATGGTCTGATGATACAGGAGGCTAAAGGGAAGCCTGTCCAGCCGGGGCGGCTCCACCCACCGCTCCTCCAGATACAGCTGCACCAGGGCAATGCCCTGCAAAAGCTTCCAGGGAATGGTGGTGGGCAGCATGGCCCGCACCTCCGGCTCATCCTCCCGGATGACGAACCACATTTCCGGCGGAAGCTCCCGCCGGCCGGTGCGCCCCATGCGCTGCAAGAAAGAGGACACCGTCCAGGGCGCGTCAATCTGAAACGCCCGCTCCAACCGGCCGATGTCAATGCCCAGCTCCAGCGTCGCGGTGGTCACCGTGGTCATGTACTGGGAATCGTCCTTCATGATGCCCTCCGCCGTCTCCCGATAGGAGGCGGAAAGGTTGCCGTGATGGACGAGGAAACGGTCGGGTTCGTGGTTCAGCTCGCAGTAATGGCGCAGCGTGGTGGTCACCATCTCGCATTCTTCCCGGGAATTGACGAAAACCAGGCACTTTTTCCCCCGGGTATGCTCGAAAATATACCCGATGCCGGGGTCGGCGTTGGCGGGGGCGTCGTCGGTTTTTTCTTCCAGCACGGGCAGGGCGTCGGGAATCTGCTTATCCTCTGCGGCCTGGGCGTCCTTGACGTAGAAATGCTCCATGCTCAGCCGCCACTTGCTGCCCTTGGCGTCGATTTTCGGGATGACGGTCTTCCTTCCCGTCCCCAGGGACAGAAATTCGCCGGTTCCCTCCGGGTCGCCGATGGTTGCGGACAATCCGATGCGCCGGGGATTGACCCCCGCAATCCGGGACAGCCGCTCAATTAAGCACAGCGTCTGCCCGCCCCGGTCGCCCCGGAGAAGGGAATGCACCTCGTCAATGACCACAAAGCGCAGGTCGCCGAACAGTTTGGCAATGGCGGCGTGCTTGTGCAGAAGCAGCGCTTCCAAAGATTCCGGCGTAATCTGAAGAATGCCGGAGGGGTGACGCATGAGCTTCGCCTTATGGCTCTGGGCAACGTCCCCGTGCCAGTGCCACACCGGGATATCCGCCTCGGCGCACAGGTCGTTCAGCCGGGAAAACTGGTCGTTGATCAGCGCCTTCAGGGGGCCGATGTAAATGCAGCCCACGCTGGAGGGCATATCCTCGGAAAACAGGGTGATGATGGGAAAAAACGCCGCCTCCGTCTTGCCGGAGGCCGTGGAGGCGGTGAGCAGCACGTTTTCGTCCGTGTTGAAAATGGCGTCTGCCGCGGCAACCTGAATGGAGCGCAGGTTTTCCCAGTGGTTTTGATAGATATACTCCTGCACAAAGGGCGCGTATCGGTCAAATGCACGCATGGCAAGCCACCTTACAGCTCAAATTCCGCAAGGGAATCGTCGGTCTGTTCCTCTTTCACTGCGTTCTGGGCATAGCGGAATTGGTCGGAACCCAGAAGCTCCCGCACACGGATGCCGGGGTTCTGGTAGACGATGTCCAGCACCTCGATAAAATCCCGGATGACCTCCCGGGGGGTGATATGGGTGTCCGCCCCGATGCGGCCGAATTCGATCTCAATGAAGTCCACCATGTCCTGCTGGGTCACGATCTGGGAATAGTCGTACAGCCCCGCGTGAATATCCGCCAGCTTTTCCGTCAGAATCAGCATTTCCTCATAGGTCAGAGGCTGCAAGCGGATAACAGGGGAAAGCAAGTCCTTATGCTCCCCGGAGAAGTGGCCTTCGGCCAGGCGGGAACGGAGGGCTTCGTAGCTGTATACGCCCCGTCGGGGATCCTCCATGCACTGGGGCGTGCCGCAGAGGATGAAGCCCAGATACTGCGCCTTGCCCTGCATGGCGTCGTTGTACATGGTCAGGATTTTTTCGTAGTTGTATTGCCGGGTGATAGCGTTTGGGATTTTGTAGATGTTCACCAGCTCGTCGATGAGAATCAGCATACCGGCGTAGCCCGCCTGCTTGAGGAAACAGGCAAACAGTTTCAGATATTCATACCAGTCGTCGTCCGTGATGACAATATTCACCCCCAGCTCCTGCCGGGCTTCGGTCTTCGTGGCGTACTCGCCCCGGAACCATTTGAGCACCTTGGCCTTGGTCTCGTCATCACCGGCGCAGTGAGCTTTGTAGTAGAGGGTCAGCAGCCTGGCGAAATCGAAGCCGTGAACCATTTCGTTCAGGGCGCCGATCACCGCGGAAATCCGCTTTTCCACCAGCGGCGCAAGGCCGGGGTCGGTCACCGGAGGAGTCCATCACCTCCTGCTGCACGCTGCTGATCCACCGATCCAGAATCAGGGGCAGCGCGCCGCCCTCCGGCTTGGTCTTGGTTGACATGTTGCGGATCAGCTCCTTGTAGGTCGCCAGTCCCTGCCCACGGGTACCCTGCAAGCGGCGCTCCGGGGAAAGGTCGGCGTCCACCACCACGAAATTCTTCGCCATCACGTAATTCCGGATGGTCTGGAGCAGAAAGCTTTTGCCGCTGCCGTATTTGCCCACGATAAAACGGAAGGACGCGCCCCCGTCGGCGATAATGTCCACATCCCGCAGCAGAGCGTCAATTTCGTCCTTCCGCCCCACGGTGACGTAGGGCAGACCGACACGGGGAACGACACCGCCTTTCAGGGAGTTAATCAGCGCCTGGGCAATTCTTTTTGGTATTTTCATGGATGAATCATCTCTTTCAAATCCGCAATATAGTCTTCGATCAGCTCCGGCGGGTCGTCTCCCAGCAGAACCGAATCGGAAAAGGTGTCGTACAGCTTGTCATTGATGCCGTCCACAAGGACGGACAGCATCAGCCCGGAAGACCGCACCCAGCCGTAATCCCGGCCATACAGCAGGCTTTGCAGCAGCCGGTACTCATCCTTGGTCAGGGGGGTGTCCTCCGGTTCTTCGGCGGGCGCAGGGGTCTGCGCGGGGGGCGCTTCCTCCTCCACCATCAGCCTGTCCCGGGTGACGGCGGCGTCACTCCGGATCCTTGCCAGCCGGGAATAGTCGATGGTGATTTTCTTCTCCTCCGCCGCCTTCTTTTCCGCAAGAAGGTTTCGGGCTTCCTCCTGAATGATCTTGAGGATCCACTTGGTATCCAGCTTGTACTGAATGGGGCGGCCGTAGCCGTAGCATTCCCGCATCACGCCGTCGATGGCTTTCAGAACATCTCCCAGCTTCCCGTTGGAATGGGGCAGGCAGTTGTACTTCTGCACGCTCCACAGGCCGTTCCGGCAGCGGTAGATATAGTTCTCGTCCACCATGTATTGGCGGCTGCCCTCCACCTGACGCTCGTGAAAGACCGCCGCGTCAAACAGAATCACCCGATACTGGGAAAAGCTTCCAAAATACTGCTCGACCATGGTCTTTTTGCACCGGGCATTGTAATGCGCCGACATCCGCCGCAGCACCCGGACGATCACGGTGTCGCAGTCCTCCCGGTACTCCCTGTAGAACTTGGAGCGCTCCAGCCATTTGGGCGACAGCTGCTTCACTGCGCGGATGACTTCTTCGTCGCCGCGGCTCCGGATGCTGTCCAGCACGGCGATGCCACGGTTGAAGCGCACCTGTGGCGTATCCGCCAGAAGGCCGGCGTCCAGATTATAATAGACCACGTAATCCATCAGCCACAGGTTCAGATATGGGAGAATGCCGTCGTCCAGCGCGCCGTATGCGTCCCGGAACTCCGTCAGCTTGCGGTAGCCGTCCATGGGGTCGGTGACGCCGATTTGGTTGAGAAGCTCGTAGATATACAAAAACGCATAGGTCAGGGACGTTTTCTGCAAATTCCCCCGGCGCAGCTTCGTTCGCCAGGAGAAATACCCCCGCAGCTCCGGGTCGGTCAGGGATTGGTAGGTGGGAAAATAGCGGAGCACCGGCCGGTCGTAAACATAGTCGTCCTCGTAACTTGCCAGCAGCTTTCCCTGTTTGACAAAAATGGACTCCCGGGACTGCCGGTAGGCGGGCATACCGTTTTCCAGGGAGCGGGCAGCCCGGAGAAGCGAAGGCAGCGGCTCCTTAGACGCCTGGGACCTCGGCTGAATGGCCTCGTCCCGGAAAATGGTGCTGTAGAACCATTCCGCAGCCTTCTTTGCGCGATTTGTATCCGTAGCGTCTCTCTCCTTTCGCCCATATGTTTGGTATTATCATACAATATTTGCTGCACGCAGTCAAGCGCGCAGACAACATTTTCCCAAAAAGCAGCAGGGACAGGCCGTATTGGCCTGTCCCACGAAAATTTTTTGTCTGTTTACACGTCCAGATAGCCGCAAAGCACCTTAAGAGTATTGTACACGCCGTCGATGTGGCTGCGCTCGTAGCCGTGGCTGGCGTAGACGCCTGCGCCGATCAGGCCGTGGCGGATGTCAAAGCCTGACCGAAGGGTCACGTCCACATCGGAGGAATAGTGGGGATAGACGTCCACGGCATAGTCCGCGCCGGTCTTCTTCGCGGCATCAATGAGCTTGCCCACCACCTCGTAGCTGTATGGACCTACGGAATCCTTGGCGCAGATGGAGACCTGCCGCTCGGTGCAGCTCAGGCCCTCGCCCACGCAGCCCATGTCCACGGAAATGGCCTCCGTCACCCCCGCAGGAACGGAACTTGCGCCGCCGTGGCCGACTTCTTCATATACCGTCACATGGACGTAGGTTCTCCGGGGCAGGGTAATGCGGTTGTCGGCAAGATACTTGGCAAAGCCCAGCAGAATGCCCACGCTGAGCTTGTCGTCCAAAAAGCGGCTCTTGAGATAACCGGACGCCGTGCGGCGGGTACGGGGGTCGAAGCAGACGAAGTCTCCCACCTCAATGCCCAGCTTCCGGGTATCCTCGGCGGTGGAGACGTCCTCGTCCGGCACGACCTCCACAGTGTCATAGCTGCGCTTGGCGGAGCCGTACTCCCCGTTGACGTGGACGGAGGCATTGCACAGCTGGCAGGTGCCGTCGTAGACTTTTCCGGAACGGGTGTAAATGCGGACGTTTTCCGCTTCGGCGTTGTTCGGCTCCATACCGCCCACCGCCGTCAGGCGGAGACGGCCGTTGCCCTTGATCTGGGCGACCATCGCGCCCAAAGTGTCGCTGTGGGCTTCCAGGAACAGGCCGTCGTCAATATTTTCGCCGCCAAGATCGGCCAGAACGCCGCCCTTGGTGGTGATCTTCGCCGGGAAGCCCAGGGCTTCAAAGGCCGTCTTCACCCATTCGGCCGCCCGGCGGGTAAAGCCGGAGGGAGAGTCGATGGCCAGCAGCGCAGCGGTCTGCTCCCAGGCGTAGTCCGCATAATCTTTGTTAATCATAGTTTCCTCCTAGCAGAATATAGTGCCAGACACCAGCCACTTCCCGCATGAAATGGTTGATTTTCTGGGACAAACGGGATGTTTTTGCAGGGATTCCTACGAATTCCACGCCGCACGCCTTGGCAAACCGGCTGGCGCGGTACAGGTGATACTCGCTGGACACCACCCCCAGCTTCCGGGGGCGCTCACCGGTTTTTTCCTCGATGAGGTCAAGAGAAAAGTTCAGATTTTCCCAGGTAGAGGTGGCGTTCTCCTCCATCCAGAGGCGCTCCGGGTCGATGCCCAGATTCACCAGTTCCCGGTACATGCACTCTGCCTCGGTGATCGGCTCGTCGGTGCCCTGACCGCCGGAAAGCACCGCGGTCACGTTTGGATGCTCGTCCAGATAGGTGTAGGCGGCGCAGATCCGATCCCACAACGAGACCGACGGGCCGTCCCGGTTCACCTTGGCCCCCAGAACCACCACATAATCCACCGGCTCCTCCGGGTTCCCGAAGCTGGCATGGATGATGACACCCTCCGTAATGCCGATCACCAGCATCCCCACCGCGAGAATGACAGTGACAGCGGTCTGCACCACCTTGGCGAACACGGGGAATTTCAGCCCCACAAGGGGAAACAGGGCGTAGAACAGGATAATGCCGATCAGGCACAGGCACACCAGCGCAGAAAAGCTGTAGCCGGGGACAGCAAATTTCAGGAACAGCGCCGCCACTGCCAGAACGCCGCAGCAAACCAGCGCCGCGATTCGTCCTCCGCCGAGAAAAGAAAGAAAGGCTTTCATTTCAGAAAACTCCAAGTAAAAAAGTGTCTCGACCAATGCCGCCTTTTCCCCGGCGGCAATATGCCAAGTTTTATGATTTGCTATAGTTTACCACATTATTCCAAGGAAAACAAGCCGCCCCGGCGGGGCGGCTTGGAAATTCAGGAAATCTTAATGTTGCGCCCTGTGTTCGCTGCTGGCCTTCACCAGCGCGGTAAAGGGGCGCTGCATCCGTTCCTCCACGGCGGCCACGGCCTCCGGGTGCCAC
>ENA-OURU01000134-OURU01000134.1-human-gut-metagenome-genome-assembly--contig:-NODE-134-length-106707-cov-10.238345_pt1 | contig 106707 bp, 80 predicted proteins | sample MGYA00242137_ERZ509064 | MGnify/ENA primary metagenome ERZ509064 (study PRJEB26280, sample SAMEA2338777) | human gut metagenome | biome: human gut; feature: human-associated habitat; material...
GTAGTTTTTTATAGTGCCACTTATAACTGAATCCCGTTTACATTTACACAAAATTGTGGACAGTGCCTTTGTATACAAGGATTCTGCCCTTACAGGGCGCAATGCTAATCAAATGTATATACCCGGGGTGTTACCCCGGGCTTGGAGATAGAAGGCCTTCAGCCTTGGGCTGCGCTGTTATGCAGAATCGTAATTCATCATTTATAACTTATCATTAATTATTCATCATTTATAATTTATAACTCATAACTCATCATTCATGATTCATCACTCATCACTCATCACTCATCACTTATAATTCTACCTCCTCATACCTCATTCCGAACACATCCGCCACCGCCTTATATGTCACTTTCCCTTCTACCACATTCAGTCCCAATGCCAATGCCGGATCATCTTTACAAGCCTGTTTCCAACCTTTGCAAGCTAATGCCACGGTATAAGGCAGTGTTGCATTTGTCAGCGCCATAGTAGAAGTAAACGGTACAGCGCCGGGAATATTGGCTACCGCATAGTGCACAATACCATCCACAACATACGTCGGTTCGCTGTGGGTAGTGGGATGAGACGTTTCAAAGCAGCCGCCCTGATCAATGGCGACATCCACAAGTACGGTTCCGGGTTTCATCATTTTCAGCATATCCCTTGTGATGAGATGCGGCGCTTTATCACCGGGAATAAGAACGGAGCCTATTACCAAATCTATAGTAGGCAGTTCCATTCTTATATTGTGAAGCGAGGAATAGAGTGTTTTTACGTTTTTGGGCAATACCTCGCTGAGATAGCGCAGGCGTGGCAGGTTGACATCCGTAATCATTACCTCGGCACCCATTCCCGCGGCCATTTGTGCGGCATTGGTACCGACTACGCCGCCACCTAAAATAAGTACGCGCGCGGGGCGGACACCCGGTACACCACCCATCAGCTTTCCTTTTCCGCCTTGCGGCTTTTCCAGAAAACGGGCTCCCACCTGGGTAGCCATACGTCCTGCCACTTCGCTCATAGGAGTGAGTAATGGCAAGGAATGGTCGTCCTTCTCCACCGTTTCATAAGCGATACATACGGCACCGCTTTCAATCATGGCCTCGGTCAGTAATTTATCGGCCGCAAAGTGGAAATAGGTAAATACCACTTGTCCCTTTTTAATCAGTTTGTACTCCGGTGCAATAGGCTCCTTCACCTTGACAATCATGTCGGCTATGGCATAGACATCTTCAATGGCAGGCAGGATTCGCGCACCTACGGCGATGTAATCATCGTCAGAGAACCCGCTGTTTGCGCCGGCCGTAGCCTGCACATACACCGTATGACCTTTCTTCACCAACTCGGCTACTCCGGCAGGGGTCATTCCTACACGGTTCTCGTTGTTCTTGATTTCTTTGGGTACTCCGATAATCATAATGTCATCTGTTAATGGTTAAACATGTTGCAAGATAGCGATTTCTCTGTCTCATTGTCATTTAATATAAGGTGTTTTACAACAGAAAACGCCTGCTTATTTATAGGGTAGGACGGTAGGATTATGCTTTTTTGTTTAGGCGGAGAGAACTATTCTTTTTATATTTGCATGCATTAAAAAAATAGGATATGATTTGTAAGAATATAAAACACTCTATATTTCTCTCAGTTTTATTTTTCGTTGGCAGCGTACAAAGCGGATATGCACAAGAGGCGTCCGATATGGAAACTGTGCCAGAGATGCAGGCGGCGTCTTTTACTCCCCCTTTTGATTTTCCTATCGTCTTCTCCGGTAACTTCGGTGAGATACGTGCCAACCATTTTCATGGCGGATTGGACTTCAAGACCGGCGGGGCCATCGGCAAACCCGTGCGTGCTTTGGCCGACGGGCATATCTCACGCATCCGCGTAACGCACGGTTCGGGCTATGTGCTCGATGTGGATTACGATAACGGCTATTCCACTATCAACCGCCACCTCAGCGCGTTTGTAGGCGATATAGCCCGAAGGGTGAAAGATTTGCAGTATGAAAAGGAAAGCTGGGAAGTGGAGATTACTCCCGAGCCGGGGGAATATCCGGTAAAGGCAGGGCAGGTGATAGCCCTTAGCGGCAATACGGGCTACTCTTTCGGCCCTCACCTGCATCTGGATATGATTGAGTCGGCAACGGGAGACTATGTTGACCCGCTGCCTTTCTTTATGAAAAAAGTGAAAGACAATATCGCCCCTCATGCCGAAGGTATCATCCTGTTTCCGCAACCGGGCAAAGGTGTGGTAAACGGAAAGCAGATACATCAGACTTTCCCTGCCAGCCCCGCAAAACCTATCACGGCCTGGGGACTGATAGGCGCGGGAATTCGTGCCTATGACCACATGGACGGGGTGGGCAACCGCTACGGCGTGCATACCGTTATTCTCGAAGTGGACGGTGAAGAAGTATTCCGCAGTGTGGTAGACCGTTTTGCTTACGAAGAAAACCGCTATATCAATTCATGGACGCACGGACAGTACATGAAGTCATTCATCGAACCGGGCAACCGCCTGCGTATGCTGCATGCCTCCAACGGCAATCGCGGACTGATAGAAATCAACGAAGAACGTCCTTATCGCTTTGTGTACACTTTAAGCGACGCGTTAGGCAACACCTCGAAAGTCCGCTTTACCGTACAGGGAAAGAACACCGGCATCCGTCCCGTGGAACATCGCGAAAAGTATGCTTTCAAATGGGACAAGACCAATTATCTTCAGGAACCCGGTTTGGAGCTGGTCGTACCGCGCGGAATGCTGTACGATGATGTCTGGCTGAACTATTCCGTACGTGCCGATAGCGGAGATGTGGCTTTCACTTATCAGTTGCACGATACGCGTATTCCCCTGCACGGAGCTTGCGAAATGCGTATCGGTTTGCGCCGCGACCGCCTGGAAGATAAATCGAAATATTACGTAGCCGGCGTTACAGCCCGAGGTGGGAAATATAGCGTAGGCGGCACGTATGAGGACGGCTTTATGAAAGTCCGCATCCGCGACTTGGCTGCTTATACGGTGGCTGTCGATACCGTACCGCCGGAGATTACTCCGCTCAACCCTCAGCAGTGGGGGCGTACGGGGCGTATTGTCTTTAAAGCGAAAGACAAGGAGACAGGAATACACAGTTATCGCGGAACGATAGACGAAAAATACGCCTTGTTCGGCAAGCCCAACTCCATTAGCGGCAATCTGGTTTGCGAACTCGACCCGAAGCATGTAAAGAAAGGCGGCAGGCATACCGTAGAAATGACTGTAACCGACGGTTGTGGCAATCAGACCACGAAACAGTTCCGTTTTGCATGGTAACTCTTCATTTATATCATGGCATTATCAAATAAACTATATAATAACAGAAGTATGAAAAGATTAACTCTCTCCGTCGCGTTAGTGGTGGCAGCTGTGGCAAACGCATTTGCCTGTACCAACCTCATTGTGGGTAAGAACGCCTCTACGGACGGTTCTACAATTGTTTCCTATTCTGCCGACTCCTATGGTTTGTTCGGCGAGTTATATCATTATCCCGCAGGTGTGCACAAAAAGGGCACATTGATTGACGTACACGAGTGGGATACCGGCAAATACCTCGGCCGGATAGAACAGGCACGCCAGACCTACAACGTTATCGGCAATATGAACGAATTCCAGCTTACTATCGGTGAGACGACTTTCGGCGGCCGTCCCGAGTTGGTGGACACTACCGGCATCATCGATTACGGAAGCCTGATTTATCTTGGTCTGCAACGTTCCCGTACCGCCCGTGAAGCTATCAAAGTAATGACGGAACTCGTACAGGAATACGGTTATTACAGCGGTGGCGAGTCATTCACCATCGCCGACCCCAATGAAATCTGGATTATGGAGATGATAGGCAAAGGTCCCGGTGTGCGTGGAGCCGTATGGGTGGCTGTCCGCGTGCCCGATGATTGCATTTCCGCGCATGCCAACCAAAGCCGTATCCACCAGTTCGATATGAACGACAAGAACAACTGTATGTATTCTCCCGACGTCATATCCTTTGCCCGTGAGAAAGGCTATTTCGACGGAGTAAACAAAGATTTCAGCTTTGCGAATGCCTATGCGCCGCTCGACTTTGGCGCTCGTCGTTATTGCGAAGCCCGCGTGTGGAGCTATTTTAATATGTTTACCGCCCGTGGCAACGAATTCTTACCTTATATATTAGGCGATACCGACACTCCGATGCCGCTTTTCGTAAAGCCCGACCGTAAAATCTCCGTACAAGATGTAAAGAATGCCATGCGCGATCATTACGAAGGCACTCCTCTCGACATCAGCAAGGATTTCGGCGCAGGACCGTATCATACTCCCTACCGTCTTTCTCCTCTTTCTTTCAAAGTGGGCGATAAAGAGTATTTCAACGAGCGTCCCATTTCCACGCAGCAGAGCGGTTTCGTGTTTGTGGCGCAGATGCGTTCCACGCTGCCCGATGCTATCGGAGGCGTATTGTGGTTCGGTACGGATGACGCCAACATGACTGTATTCACTCCCGTATACTGTTGCACGGATAAAGTGCCCGTATGCTATTCGCGTGTAGACGGTGCGGACTATATCACTTTCTCATGGAATTCCTCTTTCTGGATTTTCAACTGGGTTTCCAATATGGTATATCCCCGTTACGACCTTATGATTGGCGATGTACGTGCCACGCAGAACGAACTCGAAACCACTTTCAACGAGGCGCAGGAAGGCATTGAATCCGCCGCCGCCAAACTTCTGGAGAAAGATCCGGCCAAAGCGAAAGCATTCTTGACAAATTATACCAATATGACGGCACAGAGCGCTTTCGACACATGGAAGCGTCTGGGTGAATTCATCATTGTGAAATATAATGACGGTGTTGTCCGTAAAATGAAAGACGGAAAGTTCGAGCGCAATGCTATCGGTCAGCCCGCAGGTGTGGTTCGTCCGGGTTATCCGAAGGAATTCTTGGAAGAATATGTAAAACAAACGGGCGACCGTTATAAAATGCCCGATTGATTAGGATATTTGAACTTATTCTTTTACATTTGTGACTTAACAAAAAATGAAGTATTAACCTTTAATATTAAAATAGTCTTATGGAAAATCAAGAACTGATTAAACAGGTAACTGAGAAAGCTGAAAAATGGCTTACCCCGGCTTATGATGCCGAAACTCAGGCTGAAGTGAAAAGAATGTTGGAAAATCCAGATAAGACCGAACTGATAGAATGTTTTTATAAAGACCTGGAATTCGGAACAGGTGGTTTGCGCGGTATCATGGGTGCGGGCAGCAACCGTATGAACATCTACACAGTAGGCGCGGCTACCCAGGGATTGGCGAACTATCTGAACAAATGCTTCAAGGACAAAGAGCAAATCTCCGTCGTAGTGGGTCACGACTGCCGTAACAACAGCCGCAAGTTCGCTGAAATCTCGGCTGATATTTTCTCGGCGAACGGTATCAAGGTTTATCTGTTCGATGACTTGCGTCCTACTCCGGAAGTGTCCTTCGCCATCCGTCACCTCGGTTGCCAAAGCGGTATCAACCTGACCGCAAGCCACAACCCGAAAGAATACAACGGTTACAAAGCCTATTGGGATGACGGTGCGCAGGTACTTGCTCCGCACGACACTGCCATTATCGATGAAGTGAACAAAGTAACTGTTGAGGACATCAAGTTCCAAGGCAACAAGGGTTTGATTCAGATTATCGGCGAAGACATCGACAAGGTATATTTGGATAAAGTCCACACCCTTTCCATCGACCCGGAAGTGATTAAACGTCAGAAAGACCTCAGTATCGTTTATACGCCGCTTCATGGTGCGGGTAGAGTGCTTATTCCCGCTTCTCTGAAAAAATGGGGTTTTGAGAATGTACACTGCGTGCCCGAACAGATGGTCAAGAGCGGTGACTTCCCGACGGTAATCTCTCCGAATCCTGAAAATGCGGAAGCGCTTTCTATGGCCATCGAACTCGCCAAGAAGATTGATGCGGACATCGTAATGGCAAGCGACCCGGATGCCGACCGCGTGGGTATGGCTTGTAAGGACGATAAGGGCGAATGGGTGCTGATTAACGGTAACCAGACTTGCTTGCTCTTCTTGTACTATATCATCAAGAACCGTATCGCGACGGGCAAGATGCAGCCTACGGACTTCATCGTGAAGACCATTGTGACTACCGAACTTATCAAGGCGGTTGCCGATAAGAATAAGATTGAAATGCTCGATTGCTATACCGGCTTCAAGTGGATTGCCCGTGAAATCCGCCTGCGCGAAGGCAAGCAGCAATACATCGGCGGCGGTGAAGAAAGCTACGGTTTCCTTGCCGAAGATTTCGTTCGCGATAAAGACGCCGTTTCCGCCTGTTCACTGTTGGCTGAAATCTGCGCTTGGGCTAAAGACCAGGGTAAGACGTTGTATGACATCCTGATGGATATTTATGTAGAGTATGGTTTCTCTAAGGAAACTACCGTGAATGTAGTGAAGCCGGGTAAGAGCGGTGCAGATGAAATCAAGGCTATGATGGATAACTTCCGCGCCAACCCGCCGAAAGAAATCGGTGGTTCTGCCGTTTCCTCGATTAAGGACTACAAAACTCTGAAAGCTACCGATGCCAAGGGCAATGTAACCGACTTGGATATGCCCGAGACATCCAACGTTCTCCAGTACTTTACAGAAGACGGCACGAAGATTTCCGTTCGTCCTTCGGGTACGGAGCCTAAGATTAAGTTCTACATTGAAGTGAAAGGTGAAATGGGTTGCTCCAAGTGCTACGGCAATGCAAACGCCGAGGCTGAAAAGAAAGTGGAAGCAGTACGCAAATCACTCGGTATCTAAGACGACTTGACTCTTGATATGGAAAGGTGCAAGCGGCAGTAAGCCGCCTGCACCTTTTTTCATATCTAAAAAGATATTCCCACACTTGTTTCCCACACCCATTCCCAGCGTCTGTGGATTATATTGAATTGGCGTCTGACACTTGTTTTTACCTGTACCTGCCTGTTGATGTCATACGAGAATCCGCTTCCGAGATACAGCGGGCTTACTGTTCCCGGCAATATGGCGGATTTACCGCTGCTGCGGCTATAGCCTGCGTAAACATGATAGCCGAGCTTTTGAGTGACGTCAAACTTGAAATCTGTCTTTTGCTGTAAAAGTACCCTTGCTCTTTTGCCATATTCCGTAGTGGCTGAGATACTGAATCGCTGAGTGTTCAGTATATATTTATTCCGTCGTTGGGTGTTGTAATATATGCGTGTATTGTCCAGTCGGAATCCGGGTATCGCGTATATCTGCCGGAGATTTTCCGGCTTGGGTAAAAGTTCCTCAACGGGTAAAATGGGAATACTGTGTATCTGTGCGGGTGTGGAAAATAACAGGTCGATTTCTTGTTTGACAGTGGGATTAATGGATATATCCGTTGTTCCGTCCAGTATCTCTTTCAGTTTAATGGAATCTTGTTTCGTCCATGTAGTCTGTCCTTGCACCGGAAAGGAAAAACCGGCAGATAATACTGCCAACAATATATATTCCTTTTTAATCATTTCTGTTCATTGTTGAGTCTTGGTTGTAGGTTAGACGCAACACGCCACAGAATGCTGTAAGAAACGGCTGTAAAAAAGGTTAAGAGGGAGCAGGGCAAAATCTTGCTTGCTGTTTGCTTTTTTAGGTGCGGATTACAAGGATTGCGCGGATAAATTTAAAGAGTACCGTGAAATCCGCGCAATCCGTGTCTAAAAGAAATCATCATACGTATTTTGAAGTGCCTCATTTAAGTTTCTTTTATATTCTTTATGCCGATTATCTAATCATTCTCCGTTAAATGCTGTTCTTATATGCGACGGAGGTCAACAGTTAACAGATGTACTTACAGATTGCGGTTGCACGCCGATTGGTTGATGTGAATGAGAGTCGTTTCATTCGTAGTTGTTCGTTTGTGAGCGCGTGTTTTCCGCAATCTGTTTTTTATGCCCTTTCCTTTAATTATTTTCCAGCCACCAGTCAATCAGCTTTCGTGCAATACTTAGCTTACGTGGAATTTCCGGCAGATTGTCTTTGGAATAGAATGCGCCGGAACTGAGCTCATCGGCTTGCAGCTTGATTTCTCCGCTTTCGTAGTCGGCAATGAAGCCTACCATTAACCCGCTGGGATAGGGCCATGGCTGACTGCCGAAATAAGTGATGTTCTTCACCTTCAGTCCCGTTTCTTCCATAACTTCCCGCTCTACGCATTGTTCCAGTGTTTCGCCCGTTTCCAGAAATCCGGCTACCAGCCCATGGAAAGTACCGCGGAAGTTGCGTGCATGCACCAGCAATATTTCTTTGTCTTTCCGTATCAGCACGATGATAGCCGTAGAAACGGGGGGATACATCTCATTTCCGCATTCCGGGCATTTCTTCATGATAGGAGTGTGTTGTTCCATAGGGGTGCCGCATACGGGACAGAAGCGGCTGTGCTCGTCCCAATAGAGTATCTGGAATGATTTTCCCGCTGCCTGGTAATCCGCCAATGGCAGATAGTCGTAAGAAGCGCGTAAACCTGTCATTACCCATTCTTCGGTTTCGGGTACAGGTTGTTCGAGGGCGAAGGTTTTTACCTTATGTCCGTCCGTCAGAGTTACCTCGTGTATCGTACATCCCGCTGCGGGTGTTACAGGCGGATTTATTCCATGGGGTATACCGTATTTGCTTTCTCCGTTTGTTGTGTATTCTTTCTTTAACAGCAGTTGGTCTTTGAAAAAGACGAACCACTGCATGGAATTTTCCGGTTCTGTTGTTTTTGCGATTTCCATATTCTGATTTCTATCGAGATTTGTTATTCTTTTATTTCTTCATTGTATTTTTCGCCTGCAACATAGACGGCAGACCTTCCCGAACCTCTACGTCGCAGAATACCTTGTTGAATAAGGTTATTCAGTTCGTTCATGGCGGCGTATGGCGTAAGCTTGGTTATTTGGACGTACTCCCGGCGGGTGATGCAAATATTGGCTTTTAAGAATACAGCCAATGCGGCTTTGCGCTCTTCTATGCTGGACGTAATTGCAGCGGCCTTACGTGAGGGAGAGTGTACGCGCTCCAGTGTCATTTTGTGTATAATCCTCTTACGGAATGTACTGCTGATACGTAGATGCACATTTTGAAACACAACGGATTCCGCCCTTATTTTTTGCTGGTTATCGTCTGTTTTCCGAAGGCATTTTAGCGAAGTACTGAGAAATCCGAGTTCACCCAGTTCCACGATATTTCCGTCGGCAAGTAAATCGCAGAGGTCATCAATAAGAACTCCTAATGAGGCTCCCAATACATTTTTAGGCAGATGTTGGTATTTTGAAGCATGTTCTATAAATTCTTCTTTGGTATAAGTCCTTTTAGGATAGATACGTGCGTGAAGAATTTTTTTGTTCTCTTTTTTTTGTCCCGGTGAGGGTGTTTCGTAAAAATCGTAGTAGGCACTCATTATATAAGTATTGCAGTTAGTTTTTTGCTATTCGATGAATAAATTCTGCTCTCTCTACAAACTATTTTTCAGCTTGCATAAATTTATTCATTCGACAACTATCTAATAATCATTCGACAATTGTCTAATAATTATTTGATATCTATCGGATGATTATTAGACAGTTGTCGAATGAATAGATTTCAGGTAACAAAGATATAAATTATTAAGATGCAAAGGCAGATTTATTGCAATAGAAATATAAGTTATTGTGTGCGGCGGCGCATAATTGAGCGCCTCTTTTTCTGAAAAATCTTCTTAATGATTGTGTAGTTACCTAAGTTTGACTACTTTTGCTCTTCTATAAATGGAGGCGGCTATGAAAGATACATTAATCATTGAACATTTACGCAGAGGGGATGAGGAGGCATTTAAATACATCTATGAGCGTCATTATGTCCTGCTTTGTCGCTTCGCCAATCAGATATTGAATGATGCGGCTCTTTCGGAAGAAGTGGTGGACGACGCTATATTTTATTTATGGGAGCATCGCCGGGAGATAGAAATCACGTATTCTGTACGTGCTTATCTGATGCGTGCTGTACGTAACCGTTGCCTGAATGAATTGCAATCCTTGAGCCATCGCGAGGAACTGCATTTTTCATCTTTTATGCTGCCGGAAAATATGGAATTCCTCGATTCTGTTTTTGTGGAAGAGAATCAGCCCTTGGGTGTATTACTCGAACAAGAATTGGAAGATGAATTGACCCGCAGCATAGAAGAACTGCCTGTGGAATGTCGCACCGTATTTAAAAAAAGTCGTTTTGAACAAAAAAAGTACGAAGAGATTGCTTTAGAGTTAGGAATTTCCATTAATACGGTTAAGTATCATATAAAGAATGCTTTATCTCTTCTTCAAAAGCGTTTGGATAACTATTTGCATTTATTGATTATTTATATTTTTATGGATATTTGAAAAAAATATATATTTTCGACTACCCTCATTCTTGATTTTTTTGTCTTATATATAAAGCAACAGAATTATGCAACTGGAAGAACATACTGATATAGATTTATTGATAACTCGATATCTTTCGGGAAAACTGGATAAAGAATCCTTTGCCGAACTGAAACGTTGGAGTTTGGAGTCTGAGTCTAATCGGAAATATGTACGGAATAAGTTAGAGGTATGGTTTTCCTCGGGGGCTGCCGATACTGCTGTACGGTTTGATAAAGACAAGGCATTCTCTTTATTCAGACAACGGGTTGCCGGGGCGGAGAAGAAACAAAAACAGATGCTCCGTTTCTCATGGAAAACCTTTATGCGGGTAGCTGCCGTTGTGCTGATTCTGATGATTCCATTTGTTACTTATTGGCAGGGAAAGCAAGCTGTGAAGCAAAACTTTGCGGATATGGTTGTAGAGGCACCTATGGGAGCGCATACTAAACTCTATTTGCCGGATGGTACATTGGTATGGCTGAATGCAGGATCGAAAATAATATATTCGCAGGGTTTTGGAGTGGATGACCGCCGGTTGCGTTTGGAAGGAGAAGGGTATTTTGAGGTAATGAAGAACGAAGAAGTACCTTTTGAAATAAACACGAAAGAACTGAATCTGAGAGTGCTGGGAACGAAATTCAATTTCAGAAACTATCCGGATGATGAAGAAGTGACGGTGAATCTGATGGAAGGAAAGGTGGCTCTTAGGAACGGCATCAGGGAAATGCCTGAACTTTATCTGACGCCGGACGAAAAAATGGTTCTCAACAAGGTGACCGGTCAAATGGTAAAAAGCAGCACAAGGGCGGCCAAAGCTAATGTCTGGATTAACGACGAGCTTTTCTTTGATGAGGAGCTGCTGGAAGATATAGCTAAGAAACTAATGCGCAGCTATAATGTTAAGGTGGAAGTTGCCGATTCTTTACGCAATAAACGTTTCTATGGAAGTTTCGGTATCTCGGCCAATACGATTGATAAGATTCTGGATGTGATGGCTTCGACCCAGCAGATGAATTATAAATACGAAAACGGTGTATATATACTATATTAATGTTGAACTTAAAAAATAAAATATGAGAAACATGAATTGCATGAGATTTACTTTTTCCGGCTGACACTGGTATTTTGCTTCCCGGATATAATGTTCCGGGAGTCAGCTTTATTTGGTAATTTTTACCAAACCTTATTTCTATTCATTAATTAAAAATTCAAAAAGTTTATGGGAAACTTCAGTAAGGCTGTTTTAATAGCCTCAGTAGCTCTTTGTCTTCACCTTTCTGCTTTTTCACAAGATATATCACTGAAAGCTAAGCAAATAACGGTGAAAGAAGCGATAGAACTATTGAAAGAAAAATCCGGTTACTCATTTGTGTTTTCATCTGCGGATGTAAATACGAATAAGCGAATTTCAATATCTACGGATAAAGCGACGATTGATGATGTCGTTAAGCAAATTCTTCAGGGACAAAACAATCTGACTTACGAAATTCAGAATAAACGAATAATAGTAAAGAAGATACAACCGGAAGGAAAAACAAAGAGTAAGCGAGTTAAAGCCATCGGTAAGGTTGTGGATGATGCAGGGGAGCCTATCATCGGTGCGACTGTCAGAGAGCAGGGAACAACCAACGGAGCGGTTACCGGTATTGACGGCAGCTTTTCGCTGGACGTTACGGATAATGCCAATTTGGAAATATCTTACATCGGCTATGAGACACGCAAAGTAAAAGCCCAGCAAGGTAAAAAACTGGATATAACTTTACGTGAGGATGCGAATGTGCTGGATGAAATTGTGGTATTGGGATATGGCAATATACGCCGTAGCGATGTGACGGGTTCCATTGCATCTGTTTCATCCGAGTCTATATCCAAGGTGGCTTCGGCTTCCGTAGCCGATGCTTTGGCTGGAAAAATGGCTGGTGTACAGATTACCACTACAGACGGTGCGTTGGACGCTGAAATCAGCGTTCGCGTGCGTGGCGGTGGTTCCATTACCCAGGATAATTCACCGTTGTTTTTGGTGGATGGTTTTCCGGTAGATGATTTGAGCGGTATTCCGCCGACGGATATTGAATCCATTGATGTATTGAAAGAAGCGTCAATGACAGCTATTTACGGAGCGAGAGGCGCGAACGGTGTTGTTATCGTGACTACCAAGAATCCTAAAATGGGTAAAACAACGGTACAGTTTAACAGCTATCTGCAGATGCGTACGCTGGCACGCAAAATACCGGTGATGAACAACTATGAGTTTGTAATGGCCGAATATGAATATCAGATGATCCGTAAAGGTTCGGATGAGGGCTTTATCAAAAACTTCGGCTATTATGACGATATCGATTTGTACAAATACACGAACACTACTGACTGGCAGGATGAAATTTTGGGCGGTAATCCTCTTTCACAGTATTATAATATAACCGTTAACGGCGGTAATGAAAAAACTAAATTCAATTTAAGTTATACCCGCAATAAAGATGAGGGACAGTTGATTGGTTCGGGACTGACACGTAATAACATCAACCTGAAATTGAATCATCAGTTGTTCAAGAATCTGAAACTGGAAACAAATGCAACGTATCGCACACGCACCATTGACGGTGCCGGAACTTCGGGAACAAATATCGTTACCGCACTTCGTTTCCGCCCTACCAACGGATTGTCGGCGGGAGTTGCCGTTGACCCCGATGATGACGAGGAAAACCTGGATGAAGACGGAAACTCTCTGAATCAGAAATATACTCCGGTAGAAGAGAATAAACAGAATTACAGAAAACGGGACGAACAGGCTATCAGCCTGAAAGCTGCCTTGGTGTGGGATGTGATAAAAGGACTGCAATTTCGTTCCGAGTATGGAATCAGTACGACTCATGCAAATGACAATCAGTTTTACGGTCCGTTGTCCAGTACGGCTTCTGCTGCGGGTATGAACAATATGCCTTCGGCTAAGCGTACCAAAACCCATAAGGAATCATATCGTCTGGCAAATACGCTGACCTATCGTAACTCGTTTAATAAGTCTCACAATGTCAATATAATGCTGGGACAGGAAATTAACCATGCGCAGAACGATAATACGTTTATGAGCGCGAAGCTCTTTCCGGTTTCAGTAACGGCAGAGGCGGCTTTGGAGAATTTTGCTTTGGGAACTCCCAATCAGAGCACCAGTTACAGAAGCGCTCCCGACAGAACATCCTCTTTTTTCGGACGTGCATTGTATGATTACAAAAATCGTTATTATGCCACTCTGACGGTTCGTGCCGACGGGTCTACCAAGTTTGCTCCCGGTAAGCAATGGGGATATTTTCCGGCAGGTTCTATCGCCTGGAGAATTTCCAATGAAAAGTGGATGAAGCCTATAAGATTCATTTCCGACTTGAAGTTGAGAGCCAGCTACGGTCTGGCAGGTAATAACCGTATCGGTAATGATTTGTGGCATAATATCTATCGCGTATACAGCGGAACGAGCGCTCCCGCTTTCGGCAATGAAGAGTATAATTATTATCAGTTTGCCGACCAGACCTATCTTTATGACCCTGACTTGAAATGGGAAACAACCATAACCCGTAATATCGGTTTGGATTTCGGATTCTTTAGAAATCGTTTGAGCGGTACGGTCGATGTATATTGGAATACTACCAAGGACTTGTTGGTTCCTTCCATCATTCCCAATTCATCGGGTTACTCCCGTCAGATGACAAATGTGGGACAGACCTCAAATAAAGGAGTTGAAATTTCTTTGGACGCAAAAATCGTTCAGACAAAGAATTTCCAGTTATCGGCGAATTTCAACGTCGCGTTCAATAAGAATAAGGTGGACAAACTGGCTACCGGTGAGACCGAATGGAAAACCAAAGCCTCATTGTCCAACTGGTATGGAACGTATAACTATAAGATGGAAGTAGGCAAAAGCATGGGATTGATTTACGGATTCGTCAATGACGGGTTCTATAAGGTAGATGATTTTGATTTCGACGCGACGACTAAAAAATGGACTTTGAAGCCGGGCGTACCCGACAATTCATCATTCAGTTCCGGTAACTTCTCCTTTAAGCCGGGTGCCATGAAATTCAAGAAACTGTCCGATTCCGAATCGAACCTGATAACGGAAGATGATATGACGGTGATAGGTGATACCAATCCTAAAGTGACCGGCGGTTTCGGTCTTTCCGGTAACTGGAAAAATCTGGACTTTACGGCATTCTTCAATTACATGTGTGATTTTGATGTGCTCAATGTGAATAAACTCTACCTGCACTCGGCTGTCCGTCGTAATTATTCCAACTTATCTACGGATATGAATCTTGCCAATCGTTTCCGTTATGTGGATGACGCCGGGGTAAATGTTTCCAGTGACCCTGTCGCCTTGGCTGCATTGAATGAGAATGCCAAAACTTACTCTTGGATGTCCGTAACTCAGGGTATAACAATGACCGATTTGGTTGAAGACGGTTCTTTCCTTCGTTTGAGTACTTTGACGGTCGGTTATACGCTTCCTAAACATTGGTTGCAATCTTTGGGAGTTAAAAGCTTGCGCTTGTATTTCTCCGGAAGTAACTTGTTTACGATAACGGGATATAGCGGTTACGATCCGGAAGTGAATATCCAAAAAGGTTTGACGCCGGGTATTGATAACAATGTAACTCCGCGTAGCCGTGTTTATACAGTCGGTGTTAATTTGAATTTTTAAAATTATATAGAGTATGAGAAAAATATATATATCGGTAATTGCGAGCATATTACTGTTTGCTTCCTGTTCAGATTATCTGGATGTAAATTCTCCGTCTACGTTTGATAAGAATTATGTATTTGGCAGCGAATCCGAAATCGCTACTGCTGTCAATGGCATGTATGTGCCTATGGTCAGTGGTAAGGGTTGGGTAGGGGTCTTGCTTAAGAAGATGCTGTTTAATACGGATGTGGAGTTTAGCGGACTGTCCACCGCATCCAACCTCAATGAGCGTGCGTATGTGCCGAGTACGGGTGATATAAAGTCGTATGGTGATATTTGGACGGGTATGTATGACGGGGTGAACCGTACGAATGACGTTATAGAGGGCATCGAACAGAGTCCGTTGTTTGCCGCCGCCGATAAGACTAAACCGTCTCGTTTGATGCATTACTATGGAGAAGCGAAAGTTTTGCGCGCCATGTATTATCTGGAACTTGTCAGAAACTGGGGTGATGTGCCGTACAGAAGAACATCTGCCGGAAATAAGGATGAATTGTTTATTGGGGCAACAGACCGCAATACGATATTGACAGATATGATAAATGATTTGATAGAAGTAGAACCTTTGATGTTGTATGCGGAAGAATCCGACAGAGGAGTGGAAGCTGCTTCAAGAGAATTCTGTCAGGCACTGATAGCACGTATTGCTTTGCAAAGAGGTGGCTGGAGCCTCCGGCCGGATTATGATAATCCTGCGGCTGTGGGTGCAATGGAACGGAGTGATGATTGGAAGGAGTATTATAAAATAGCCGAGGAATATGCCGGAAAGGTTATCTCCGAGGGTAAACACTCTTTGGCCCGCTCTTTCCGCCAGGTTTGGGTAGATGAATGTAATTGGATAGTACCGGTTGCCGATGATAATATTTTTGATGTACCGGCTAAGGTGGGCGGTTCAGGAGAATTGGCTTATTCTTGGGGAACATATATCGTATCGTCAAAGAATTCGGAAGGCGTGAACGCTTCCAATGCTCCTCACGGATATTCGTCCGGCGGTGCTAAATTGGCGCTGACATATATGTTATCTTTTGACAAGGCGGATTTACGTAGGGATATTACCTGCGAAATGTTCCGTTATGAAAATTCGGGGATGAGTTCTATTGTTCAGAAACCTTTTTCCGAACTTACTGTCGGCTGCGGCAAGTGGAACCGTTTGTTTATGGAATCTCCGCTGGGCAGCACATCCAATAAGGGTACGGGGATTAACTATACGTATATGCGTTATGCCGATGTGCTGTTGATGTATGCGGAAGCTGCCAATGAAAACCATGACGGGCCGACGGCGGGAGCCAAGGATGCTTTGAAGCAGGTACGTAAGAGAGCCTTTGCGCAGGAAGACCATGCGGAAAAGGTGGAAGCCTATGTAGATGCTTTGGGGACAAAAGAAGATTTCTTCAACGCTATTGTTCAGGAACGTGCGTGGGAGTTTGGCGGAGAAAAGCATAGACGCTATGATTTGGCGCGCTGGAACTTGTATGGCAAAACATTATATAACTTGTATTTCGATTGGATTGAATTAGGTAAGGTTGCCCGCACTAAGCAGTATGAAAATACGACAACTCCTTTTGAAGATCCTACTTATAATGCGCGTTTTGATTCTTATCCGGCCGTAGCCTATTATAAGATGGTACCGGCTGATAAAACGCTGTTCCCGGTATGTGTAGCCGAAACAATGGATTGGTATAAGGAAGGTGATGTCAATTCTTATGACGAGGCGCTACCTGCATATCCTTCTAAGAATCCTACCGGTTACTCGCGCGTAGATATGTGCGTTCAATATTGTACGCAAGTCAAAAACGCCAGCCCTCGCCAGTGGGAACCGTCTGCCCGTATTCTGCATTCGTTCTATGGATATATCAACGCTTCGAATGCCGGGTCTGTAAATCCCGAGATAGATCCTGTACGCTATTTGGTTCCTATACCGCCGGACGCATTGTCGAGCCATCAGGGATTATTGAAAAATTATTATGGATATTAAAACTAACAGTAGGATGAAAACAAGATATATAGTACCGCTTTTACTTTTTTGTCTGTTTGCTTGCATGGCGTGTGAAGACGATAAGACGGAAATGCCCCGTTTATTCAGACCTTCTTTTATAGCTTCTTCCTGTTTTGCAGAGGATAATACCATAACCTTGGCCTGGAGAACCTCCGGTGAAGCGACTTCATATACGGTAGAACTTTCACAGGATGCCACGTTTCAGTCGGAAAAGTTGGAAACGCAGACAGTGGAGCATGGTAAGTGTGTGTTTACGAATTTACGTTATGAGACTAAGTTTTATGCTCGTGTCAGAGCCAATAACGAATCTCTTGCCATCACATCGAATTGGACGGAAATGGGTTCTTCCATTTCAACTTTGTCCCGTACCATTCCTAAAATTTTATATGCCGTGGAAGGTTCGCGGATTAGTGAGACTTCTGTAGAAATCAAATGGGTGGTATCAGAGAAAAATCCGGTTGACGGATTGGCGATATGGGAAGAAGGGACCACAGAGGAAAGACAAATCAGTTTGGAAAATGCTTCCGCCGGACAATATACAATTACAGGATTAACCCCTCGCACCACGTACTATGTGGCTTTAACAAATAGCGCTGCACCGGAAGGAGCGGAGAAATACAATCAACAAAGGTTTACCACTGCGGGAATGCCTGCTGATGCGGTTGTGGTAGAAGATGGTGTCGATTTGATGGATAAGATAAAGGCCGGTATGACAGATGCAAGTAAGCAAGCCCTTGTATTCCAATTGAAGAATGGAGTTGATTACTACCTGACAGCAGGCGGGGAAGTAGCTGCGAAAACCGGCGATATAAAATTGACCAAGAGCATTGCTCTTCTTGCCAATCCGGGAGAACGTCCTACCTTGTATATTCGTGAGGGATGCTTCAACGTAAAACCGGAAAGTGGCAATATGCCTGATATTGAATATTTTGTTGTTGATAATGTGAATATTAAGGAAACCTGGACTGACAGTAAGCCCAGTAAGGGTAGTAAGACACGTTTACTGAATATTGGGAAGCATGATGCCGGCACTGATTTTACAATAGACAGATTTGAAATTACAAACTCGGATATAGTTTTACCGTCTGCTGTCCTAATGATGAGCGACGCCAGTGAAGGGGTAACTACAATCAACCATATCCGTATAGATAATTGTTTGGTTTCAGGTATTAATACTAGTGCTGTAACAAAGCAATTCGGTTTTATTCATGCTATAAATAAAGGCTCTAATGTATGGAATGATGTCTCTGTCACTAATTCCACATTCTATGAGTTTTATATTTCACCCGGTGTGTTTGGAGCGCCTACTGCTAATGTTCCTATTGCCGCAGGTAACAAGGTTGTTATTTCTAATTGTACTTTCTACAACTGGGGCTCGAATAAGGATGGTAAAAACACTTATAGGGCTGTTGGAAATTTCTCCAAACTGACTGCTCCGCTGAATTTGTCGGTAAATAATTGCGTCTTTGGCAGCAGTGAAAGTAAAGTGCTCGATGCAGGCGGTATCAATTTAGATTCGAAAGGTAATTATTGCACATCGGATTTTGAAAAGATGTCTGATGCCGGTTTGACACTTATCTCATTGGATACGGATGATGCTTCATTATTCCGTAATATCGAGGAGAATGACTTTACTGTGATTGATGCGGAATCCGTTATATATAAGTCGGAATATGGCGATCCTCGTTGGATTACAGTATTGGATTGATTATCTGCAAATTTAATAAAAAGCTAAAAACTCTAATTAATGAGATGTACTATGAATCTAATAGGGCTCTTTAGTCTTGCATGGGTATTCCTGTCCTGCAACCAAGAAGAAGGAAAAGATAATCCGGCGGTTCCTTTTCCGGATTATGGTGAAGTACTGGCCTTTCCCGGTGCGGAAGGGTACGGACGGCATGCCACAGGCGGCAGAACGGGTGAAGTGTATCAAGTAACGACTTTGGCGGATTCGGGTAAGGGTTCTTTACGTGATGCCGTCAGTAAGCCCAACCGTATTATTGTATTTAAGGTAGCGGGGGTAATCAAATTAGAGTCTCCTCTCGACTTCTCAAAGAATTTGACAATTGCAGCACAGACAGCTCCGGGTGACGGAGTTGTCGTGTATGGCAATCGGGTTTCCTTTTCGGGGGCGGACAATTTGATATGCCGTTATTTACGTGTACGAATGGGCATGAACGGCCGTGAAGGTAAAGATGCGGCCGGTATCGCCTACGGGTCGGATATGATTTTCGATCATATGTCCGTGACATGGGGACGCGATGAATGTTTCTCCATCAATGGAGACCCTAAAAAGCCTGCCGACCAACCTCGGAATATCACTATACAGAATTCGTTCATAGGGCAGGGACTGCAACCCCATTCTTGCGGCGGCCTTATCCAGACTACGATAAACAACGGGGTTACTTTGTACCGTAATCTGTATATAGACAATAAAACCCGTAATCCGAAAGTGAAAGGACTGAATCAGTTCGTAAACAATGTCCTTTATAATTGGGGAAACGGCGGTGCTTACATTATGGGGGATACCGAGCAAAAATCGAATGCGGATATTCGGAATAATTATTTTATAGTAGGAACTACAGATAATTACGATGGCAAGAAGTTAGGCGCGACAGCTCCCTTTACCCGATATAACGAGCATTTCAGCGCCTATTTGTCCGGTAACTTCTATGATGATAATAAGGATGGCGTATTGAATGGCCGTGAACTGGAACGTGCGGACTGCATGAAGAAGTCGGTTGTAGCCGGAGAGGAGATTATAACTTCTCCTACGTTCCTTGAACGTCCGTCCGATATACATCCCGAAATAAAAGGACTGATGACTGCTCAGGAAGCCTATGAATGGATTGTCGATAATGGCGGAGCTTCCCTGCCCGCACGGGATGAGGTGGATGCCTATCTTATTGACGAACTGACTTCATTAGGGAAAAAAGGGCTGATTATCCATACGGAAGAAGATATACCGACAAAAGGGCCGGGCAGTATAAAATCAGCGGATGCTCCCGCGGATACCGATAATGACGGTATGCCGGACGAGTTTGAAGATAAATACGGCCTTGATAAGAACGATCCGGCAGATGCCATGAAGATAGCGTCCAATGGATATACGAATATAGAGAATTATATATTTCTGATTAAATAGAATACCGAATGATGAAAAAATTATGTCTTGTTTTTATAAGCGTGTTGCAATTGTGTAGCGTGCCGGCAGGGGCGCAAACGAATGACAAAGCCAGAGAGATGGCGGTGAAGATAGCCGACCGTATTTTAGCGTCCACCACTTATGAGTTTGTGGATAAGAAAAGCGGGAAGACCTATACATCCTTAAAGAATACGCCATTGAATAAAGCGGTGAAGGTCAAGAGTAAATATCTGGATTGGCACTATACGAACGGAGTTACCAATATCGCCTTAATGGAATTGGGTAATAAGCTGGGTAATTCCAAATACGAAAACTATGTATTGAAAAACATGGATTTCGTATTTGACGCGGACAATCAATCTTATTTCCGCCGATTGTATGAGGAAACGCTGAAGAATGAGGGTTGGAAAGCGGTGAACGCCTTGAACTGGCACATGATTTATCGTAATAAACGTTTGGACGATAACGGACCGATGGGAGCAAGCCTGATTGATTTGAACCGGAAGCATCCTGACGAAGCGTTCCGGAAATATATCGAAAGCACCAATCATCATTTGATGTTTTCCGAGCCCCGGCTCGCCGATGGCACTATTGCCCGGTTGTGGCCGCATGTAAATACGGTATGGGCTGATGATGCTTTTATGGCTCTTTCCTTTTTGGTAAGAATGGGAGAGGTGACGGGAGATAATAAGTATTTCGATGATGCTGCCAATCAGATATTGAATTATACCCGCTATCTGTGGTGTCCGGAAAAGGGAGTATATTATCACTGTTACCATACCGACACGAAGATACACGGAGTAGCTCATTGGTCAAGAGCCAACGGATGGATATTTATGGCAACGGCAGATTTACTGTCGAGAATGCCTGAAAATCATCCTATGCGTGAAGATGTCATCGAGAACTTCCGGATGCAGACGGATGGAGTAATCCGTTATCAGGGCGCTAACGGGTTATGGCATCAGTTGCTCGACAAACCGGATTCTTATGAAGAGATAACCGGAACGTCCATGTTTGTTTTCGGCATTGCCAAGGGAGTTAAAGAAGGATGGTTACATCCCGATTATATCTATGTGGCATGGGAAGGCTTGAAAGGGATGCTGACAAAAATCACGCCCGAGGGTGATGTCACTGCAATTTGTGCAGGTACGGGAATTATGCCTTCTTTATCATTTTATTATAACCGTCCGCAATGGAAAAACGACCCTATGGGTGAAGGACCTGTTTTGAGGGCATTGGTCGAGATGATAGATGCGCCTGCTTATACGGAAATTAAAGCAGAACAGCAATATGACAAGATAAAGTAAGCGGTTCTGTCTCTTTGTTGAGAAACTGACGTTTTTGATTCTCGTAGATTATATTGGTTGAAACCTTAGAATTCGATAAGCAGAAAAAGTTCATCATTTCTTTCTCTGATTATCGATTCTAAGGTTTTCTTTTTGAGTTGAGGCCAACGGCCTCTATACTTTTGGTAAAACAGTGTACGGAAAACAGTTCCGCCACTTTTGATAATCCTGCAATGTATTACAGCGATGCGCTATATTTTATCAACGCATACCCGCCTGCTACCTGCATCGCCATTCCCGGCAGACCGATACGGAAATCTTGTACGGCCTGGAAGAAGCTGCCAACCATAACCCACTCGCCTAAAGTACCTGCCACCTGATAGAACAGTACGACGGCCAATAAAATAGGCAGAGAGATGCGGTTGAAGCGGTGTGCCGCCCAACCGGCTGCTACCGCCAGTAATACGGACTTCAACAGAATGGCGGGAAGCACTGCCGGAAGAGGCATCCCGAACAGCAGCGAATTGATTACCGGAGAAAGAACGGCAGTCAGCAATCCCACTTTCCATCCGAATTTGTAGGCGCCGATCAGGGTAAAGAAATAGATGGGCAACCATGTTATACCACCTTGCGGTATAAGGTGGAAAAGCTGAGGAAGCGCCATATTGCCTGCAATGAACAATGCGGCCATTAAGTAAGTTTTTGCATTGCTGTAATCCAGCGAATAGAGTTTTACAGTTTTTGTTTCCATGTTCTTATAGTTTATAGAGTAATCTTATTGGTTTATCAAATAATCATTTTTATGCTTACAAAGTTATAACTATTATTTCAAACGGCTACGGTCTTGACGACGGTAATGCCTGATTTTGTCAGAAGTTGATGTTCACTCCGCCCATAACGGTGGCTTTGGGCATCGGGAAGCCGTCGTTGATCTCGTAACGTTGCGCCAGCAGGTTCTCACCCCTTACAAAGAGGTCGGCGTAACGGCATAAACGATAATTGGCACGCAGATTCCAAAGAACAAAACTTTCTTTCTTCTCCTTACCTTTGCTTACGTTGGTGTAAAGGTCTTTTATATATTGCACCCCGGTTGATACTCCCCAGCGGCCTCGTGTAAAGTCAACGCCCGCATAGAGTTTATGTTCGGGAGCGGCAACCACCGGATTCTCCATGTGCAGCCAGCTATAATTGGCGTTTACTTGCCAGTGAGGATTGATGCGGTAGCCGATATTGGTTTCGAGACCCCAGTTCTCAATCTCGCCGGTATTGACGTTCTTGGGCTTGCCGTCCGTGGGAACGGTCATAATCATGTTGTCACCGTCGATGTAGTAGATATTTATGCCGTAAGACAAAGCACCGTCCAACATTCTTTGTGAGAAGGACAGCTCGTAATTCATCAGACTTTCCGCTTTTAAATCCGGGTTCTGCGGCGGAAACATGTACATTTCACGAATAGTGGGATTGCGGAAGCCCTTGCTTACCATCGCCTTCATTTCCACCTGTTCGGGCAAGTGAAACGAAAGTCCGCCTTGCGGAATCCATTCCGTACCTACGTGCGAATGATGGTCTACACGGATACCGGCATCCAAAGACAGCCATTCACCGAGGTCCTGACGGAAGTCGACATATCCGGCAAATTCATCCATTTGCTTGTCTACACCCGGAATACGTTCGCCGGTGGCCACCACTCTGTTCCATGATTCGCCGCCGAAGTGCTGATAGTCGAAACCCATAGTAAGACGGTTGCCGGTGAAAAGCGTTGCGCTTTGGTACCACGACACGCCCAGCATCCGGTCTTTGGAATTGAAGTGGGATTCCTGCGGTGTTCCGCCGGGATGATAGCCGTCGTTGATTTTATGGCGTCCCCAGTTGTAAAAGAAACTCAAGGCGCCGGAGCTTTTCTCATAATGGTTTTCGAGAGCGAACGAAGTCATGCCGCGCGTGACGCGTGAATCATTGTCTATATACGGATTACCGGCCTCGCCCGGATTGGAAGCCTTGAATTGGGTGATATTTACGTCGCCCCACAGCTTCCAGGCATCGTTGAAATCATACCCCAGCTTGGCGTAACCGCCGTATTGCTCAAATTCCATATCGTCGCGATGTCCGTCGGTACGGTTGTAAGAGCCGGTGACGATACTGCTGAAACGCCCTTTCTTGATACGGTTGGAAACCTCCGTCTGTAATGTATTGTAGGAACCGTAACCAATTTGCGCATTGGTCTTTATGCCGTCTTCCTGCATCTTGCGGGTCACGATATTGATGACGCCGCCCATGGCGTTGGAGCCGTACAGCACCGAGGCGGGGCCGCGAAGCACTTCCACCCGGTCGGTCAGCATGGTTTGATAGGCGTCGGCAATGGGGTGCCCCATTAATCCCATATATTGGGGATGTCCGTCAATCAGCACCAGCAAGCCCGCCGTAGGACTGCCGCCGATACCGCGCAGGCTCATTCCGCCCGCCGCTCCCGTAGACACGCCGTATCCCATGATACCGCGGCTCGTGGTGAACAGGCCGGGCACTTGCTCCGTCAGTACGGGCAGAACGGACGGCTGAAAACTTTGTTCCAGCACTTTGCGGTTGACTACGGAGATGGTCATTGGCAGATGCCGTATATCCGTTTCGTTTCTTGTTCCGGTGACTACCACTTCATCTATTGTCAGGCTTCCGGCAATGCGCGTGCTGTCTTTTGTTGTTTGCGCGAATCCTGCCATTGCCCAGATACCGGTTATCGAAAGGAGTAATATTGCTTTTTTCTTCATTCGTATTACTTTCTTCATTATTTGCTCCGCCAAAGATAGGGCGTATTTTCTTTTTCCGTTTGTATTATAGTCTCTCTTGTTTGAGATTTTCTACAAATAGGTCTATTTCCTGTAACTTTTTGGGAATATCAATGCCCTGCGGACAATGCGGGTTGCATTGGTCGCATCCGGTACAATGACTTGCCTGGCGAAGCTTCGGTACGCTGCGGTCATAGCCGATGAGGAAGGCGCGGCGTGCTTCGCGATAGTTCTCGTCCTGACTGCTTTTAGGCACATTGCCCTCGTTGATGCATCGGTTGTAATGCAGCAATATGGCGGGGATGTCCAGACCGTAGGGACAAGGCATACAGTATTTGCAGTCGTTGCACGGAACGGTGGGATAGGTCAGCATCATCTGCGCCGTATCTTCCAGCAGCGCCATTTCTTCTTCCGTGCAGGGGTCGAGCGGGGAGAAGGTGCGGAGATTGTCTTGCAGATGTTCCATATACGTCATGCCGCTTAACACCGTCAGCACATCGGGAAAGGTTCCGGCAAAGCGGAATGCCCAGGAAGCTACGCTGTCTTGCGGACGGCGTTGTTTCAGGCGTGCCATCAGGTGATCGTTCAGTTTGGAGAGACGTCCGCCCAATAACGGCTCCATGATGACGGCAGGTATGCCGCGCTTTACGAGTTCTCCATACAGATATTCGGCATCCGTATTGCGGGTATTTACTTCTTTGGCATGTTTCCAGTCGACGTAGTTCAGCTGGATTTGTACGAAATCCCATTTCAGTTCGTCGTGTCGGGAGAGGAGATAATCGAAAACTTTGATGTCGCCGTGATAAGAGAAACCGAGATTGCGGATGCGCCCCGCTTCACGTTCTTTCAGAAGGAAGTCGAGCATGCCGTTATCCAGATAGCGGCTGCGCAGGGCTTCCATGCCGCCCATGCCGATACCGTGCAACAGCAGATAATCGATATAATCCACTTGCAGTTCACGGAAAGAGCGGTGATACATGGCAAGTGACTCCTCACGGCTGTGGGTGCTGGGACTGAAGTTGGACAGTTTGGTGGCGAGGAAGAACTTTTCACGCGGGTGGCGCTTCAGGGCGATACCCGTGGCACGCTCGGACATACCCTGCACATATGCCGGGGATGTATCGAAGTAATTCACGCCGTGGGCAATGGCATAGTCTATCAGTTCGTTGACGGCTTCCTGGTCTATCTCATCCCCGTTTCCGTCAGCCCGTTTCCGGGTAGGCCAGCGCATACAACCGTAGCCTAATAACGATACACGGTCGCCCGTAGTAGGATTGGTGCGGTAGACCATCTTATCGGTAGGAATCTCGCCCAAAGCGGCCGATTCGCTGTCCGAACTGTTGTTTTTACCGGAACAGCCATACAGCGCGGCTGCCGATGCGAGTGTCCCTGCGCCGGCAAGCTTGAAAAAGTCCCGGCGATTAATCTTATTGCTATTATTATTGTTATGGTTATTATTCTTATCCATAAGTACCCAATGATATTAATTGATTCAGTCGTTTATTTATATAACTCGTGATGATACTCTTTTATTACCTTGCCGCTTCATCACTGCTTCATCGCTACTTCAGCGTCTCATCACTTCATTATCTCATCACCTCATCGTTTTACCTCTTTTTCACCTGGCCTTTACACCGTCCTGTGCATAATATGTCCTTCCACATAGATTGCGCTGAACGGGCGTGACGGGCAAAGATTCTCACATGCTCCGCAGCCGATGCAGCGTTCGGTATTGACAACGGGTATTTTTTTGGACTCCGGATTCCCGGGGTCTGAAGCTACCATTTGTATGGCGCTGACCGGACAATGGCGGGCGCAGTTTCCACATTCCACATCATCGGTGATGCAGATGCAATTCTCCTTTATCCATACGGCGTGGCCTATCTGGATAGCAGATTTGTCAGCTTTCGTTATCGGCCGGATTGCACCTGCCGGACACACTTCCGAACACTTGGTACATTCGGGACGGCAGTAGCCGCGCTCGTAGGACATTTCCGGCTGCATCAGTTTCGTCAGGTCGGAAGAGGGGCGCAGTACTTGGTTGGGACATACCGCAACGCATAGTTGGCAGGCTGTACAGTGTTGCGCGAAATTGCGTGCGCTCAACGACCCCGGCGGAGTGATGGCGGCAGCACGTGCGGGTATCTTCTTATCTTCGATGACAGCCAGTCCGCCATCCACTTTCTTCTCTTGCGCCTTTAAGGCCGCGGTAGCGGCCAACACTGCCGTTGCCGAGAGGAATGCGCGCCGGGTATCATCTATCGGTTCGGCTGCACCGGTCGCTGCACGGGACTGATTCCGGGCAGCTACTTTCTCTACACCTGCTTTATGACGGCGGGTGTAGGTGATGGCGCCCTGCTTACATTTATCCAGACAATCCATGCACGCCACGCAACGGCTGTAATCGATTTCGTGAGCTTTGGAGTTGATGCACGAAGCTTTGCAGTTGCGTGCGCAAAGTCCGCAGCCGTTGCACTTCGCTGTGTCTATAACCGGTTTGAAAAGGGAATACTTGGACAAGAAGCCGAGTACCGTACCCACCGGACAAATCGTGTTACAGTACGTACGCCCGCCTCTCCATGCCAATATGATGAGTACGGCAAAAGTAAGGGACGCTATGATGAACGTAGGCAGGCTTTTCATCCACACCTCTGTTTCATAGAAAGCGTAGCTGTCCGCCCGTTCCGCCAGGTATGCCAGCAGATTGTTGCCCCACTGGTAGACGGGAGCGAAAAGATTGGAAGCGATACGCCCATAAGAACTGTACGGTTCGAGCAGCGAAGCGACCGCATGAAAACGTACCCCCGCAATGAGGGTGACGGCAAACAATGCCAGCATCCCATAACGCAGCCATTTCTTTGCGGGAGAGTAGCGGAAGCGGTTTTTCTTCCGTTTGCCCGCAAACCGGGAAATGACATCCTGAAATACGCCGAGCGGACAGATAACGGAACAATAGACGCGTCCGAACAGCAAGGTCAATACAACAAGCAGCAATACCACACCTACATTCAGTGCGAGCAGTGCGGGGAGAAACTGTATCTTTGCCATCCAGCCCATCCATCCGTGCAGCGTTCCGGTAAAATCGAGGAACAGGAGCGTGACGAGCGCAAAGAATACAATTGCAAGTGTCAGTCTGATAGTACGTAACATAGTCATAATAGTTTTATCGTCGCAAAAATACGGAGTTTATCATTAGTTTGTGTATATGGATTACAGTTGTTTTTACCAATTTTACAGAAAAAAGCTTATTTCTTGTTCAATTCCCGCTTCTTTCAGAAATTCCCGGTCGTGCGAGATAACAAGTATGGTACCTTGATAGTTACGTATCGCGGCCGTGATGATTTCAACGCTTTCGATGTCCAGATTATTGGTAGGTTCGTCCAGCATAAATATGTCGGGAGTGTTATCGGCAATCATCAGGCAGCAGAAGGCAAGGCGCATTTTCTCACCGCCGCTTAATTTGCCGCAAGGTTTGTTCCAAACGTCCTGCGGGAAAAGATAACGGTTTAAGATGGTCTTTATTTCATGTTCCGGCAGATGCCGCAGATTGAAGGTTTCCGCTTGTTCCGAAACGGTATATCCATTTTGGATAAGGGAGTATTCCTGATCCAGATAAACATAGGTAAAGTCTGCACGCTCTATCGCTCCGCCGGTCGGTGCCAGTTCGCCGGTAATCAGTTTCAGCAGGGTTGTCTTACCGCTGCCGTTATTCCCTTTAATGCACAATCGGCTGCCGCTGCGCAGCTGAAAGCTGAGGGGAGCCGGCCAAAGGTTTGCGTCGCTGTCCGGGTAATGAAAATTGATATCCCGTGCCGTAACGAGTATTTTGCCTGTATGCAATGCCGGGGCGTTGAAGTCTGTTTTCAACTTGTCTGTTCGCGATAAGGAGCCTTTCAGGCTTGTTATTTCCTGCTGAATCTTTCCTGCCTTTTCGGCGTGGACATTACTGAGCCTGCTACTGCTGTTTTCGGCGTGATTCTTCAGGCCGCCCAACAGGATACGCGGAATACCTTTCTTTATGGAAGCCTTTTCGCCTCGTGTGTTTTGCCTGGCTTTCCGTTCTTCCACTTCACGGGCGGTTTTGCGGGCGAGGCGCAAAGCCTTTTCTTTTTCTTCCAACTGCTGTTGCAGGGCGTTGCGGTGCACTTCCTTCTGTTCTTTATAGAAGTCGTAATTACCGCCGTAGTAAGCCAGTCCGTTGCGGGAAAGCTCGCAAATGGCGGGTAGCAGGTTTAGCAGGGTACGGTCGTGGCTGATAACGAGTACCGTAGCCGAAGTGCGGCGTACGAAATCATACAAGCGTTCCCGTCCGGCGGTATCCAGATGATTGGTCGGCTCGTCCAGCAGTATGGTGTCCGGTTCGCCCAGCTCCATGCCGGCGAGGAACAGGCGTGTTTTCTCTCCGCCGCTCAACCCCTTTAACGGGCGCAAAAGGGAGATACCGGCCAACTGCCATGAGTCGAGCGCGGCTTGGGCGCGTTCTTCGATATTCCAGTCGTCATCGAGCCGGACGAAGTGTTCTTCCGCCGTATCACCGTTCAGGATGGCGTGGAGAGCGGTTAGCTTACGGTCTATGCCTAATGCCTGCGCAACCGTCCGGCCGTCGTACTGCCCGAAATGCTGGGGCACATGGAAAAGATGCCCGGAGCAATACGCGCTGCCGCCGCCCGGTGATACTTCTCCCGCAAGGATACGCATCAGGGTGGACTTTCCGCAACCGTTGTTGCCTGTCAGCGCGGTCTTTTCTCCGGAATTGATAATCAGATTGAGGTTGGAAAACAAAACTTCCTTATCGGTATGGATATAGCTGAGGTCTTTGATAATGATACTCATAAAAATACTGTGTTCAGGGTAGATAACATAGGTGTCCGCATGACACATTTTCAACTCTCGCAAGGCTGTGGGGAACAGACAAACACAGTAAGGGCCAAACATACACCTTTTGAGTGATGCTCAGCGTTCTGATATGAAAAGCATGTATAAAGTGATGTTTACCGAAATGTGCTGTCTTTACTTAACTATTCTCATCGGTGGTATTTATTGGTTAGCGGTTGCAAAGGTACGCATTTTATTTATAATAAGGTACACATCTTGTTTATAACATGGAAGACGCATCGAATGAAAGCGGCAGCAATGCGCCTACATTCTTCAGTTCATAAATGCCTTTTTCGCCGAACAGCAAGATGCGCATGGGGCGTTTGAAGCGTTTCTCCGTTTCGAGCATCACCTGCCGGCAGGCGCCGCATGGGGGAATGGGTTCTTCCAGAAACTCCCCGTGTTCGTTGCGGGCGGCTATGGCAAGCGTTTCTACGGCTTGGTCGGGATATTGGGAGTTGGCATAGAACAAGGTGGTGCGTTCCGCGCAAAGTCCCGACGGATAGGCTGCATTCTCCTGGTTGGTACCTGTAACAATCGTATTGTTTGCCAATCGGGCTGCCGCGCCCACGGAGAAATGCGAGTAGGGGGCATAGCTGCGGAAAGTTGCCTGACGGGCGGCATCCATCAGCTCGCGGTCGGCGGCACTCAGTTCTTCGTAGTCGTATATCTTGATAGCAATCTGTATGTTCAGGTCTTTCATAGAGTAATGGTTTATTGTAATTAATGTTACAAAGATAGGAAAGAGATTGGTTTTTTCAATTCTTTTGCAGACTTTTGTGTCAAATTCAACATTTGAAGCATGAAACCTATTTTCAGACTGACCGCTATCATAGCGCTTCTTCTTGTTTCCGTAGCCACGCAGGCGCAACGCAGAAACTCCCGCTACAATGAATACATAAAGCAGTATGCTCCGCTTGCCGTAGAGCAGATGAAGGAACATAAGATACCCGCCAGTATTACGCTGGCGCAAGGTCTGCTGGAAAGCGGTGCGGGGCAAAGTACGCTGGCGCGTAAAAGCAACAACCACTTCGGCATAAAGTGCGGAAGCAGTTGGCGGGGACGCAGCGTGCGGCACGACGATGATGCCCGTAACGAGTGTTTCCGCGCCTACCGCAATCCGAAGGATTCCTACGAAGACCACTCGCTTTTCTTGAAACGCGGCGCCCGCTACGCTTTCCTGTTTAAGTTGAAGATTACCGACTACAAAGGCTGGGCGCGCGGCCTGAAAAAAGCAGGCTATGCCACAGACCCCTCTTACGCCAACCGCTTGATAACCATCATTGAGGACTACGACTTATATAAGTATGACAGCCGCGGCATGAGCAAGCGTGAAGCCCGCAATTGGGAGAAGGAATTGAAGAAGAAGCCCTGGCTCGCCAATCCGCACCAGGTGTATATCGCCAATGACATAGCCTATGTCGTGGCACGTGACGGAGATACCTTCCAATTCCTGGGCAAGGAGTTCGGCATCAGCTGGCGCAAACTGGTGAAGTATAACGACCTGCACAAAGACTATACCTTAGAGGCCGGCGATATCATCTATCTGAAAGGCAAGCGCAAGAAAGCGGCCAAGCCTCATACCGTTTATATCGTGAAAGACGGCGATTCCATGCACTCCATCTCGCAGACGTACGGCATCCGCCTGAAGAACCTGTATAAGATGAACCGCAAGGATGCGGAATACGTGCCGGAAGTAGGCGACAGGCTGCGTTTGAGATAAGCGGATTACGGCTTTTATATCCTATTGTAATTCAGTGAGGTGCGCGTACCAAAGAGATACCGCGCTTTGGTACGTCGTGTACCCTGCTTAGGAACGAAGCGTACCAACCTTAGGTACACGTCGTACCAAGCGTTGGTATTCCTTGTACCGGCTGTTGGTATCGGCTGTACCAAAGGTTGGTATTGCCGTTACTAAAGCATGTTGTCGGCGGGATGTGCCTTGCCTGTCCCTTTTGTGTACCGGCCCGCTATCCGAAAATGTACAGAGTGTCCGAAAACGGACACTCTTCTTTTTTGTTTTAACGCTTGTTTTCAATGATTTACATTTTTGGCACGGATTTCGCAAGTATAAGGACGAAGAATCGCGGCTGTCCGTTTACGCAACAGGACGGCGGCAACATAAAACAGTAAATAAAGACAGAGAATATGGATAGAGAGATTCCGAAAGAAGTTCGTAACAAAGAACGTAACAAGAAAATCATTCGTTATGGCGGCATGGGCGCTGCGGGTATCGTCGTTATCAGTGTACTCATTTCGTTGATGCGTACCGGCGTGAAAGAAAAAGACCTTGTGTTTTCTAAAGTGAACCAGGGCACTATCGAGGTCAGCGTAAGCGCTTCAGGCAAGGTGGTTCCTGCCTTTGAGGAGATTATCAATTCGCCTATCAACACCCGTATTCTGGAAGTATATAAGAAAGGCGGCGACAGCGTGGATGTAGGCACGCCTATCCTGAAGCTGGACTTGCAGAGCGCCGAAACCGATTATAAGCAGAAGCTGGACGAGGAACAGATGCGCAGCTACAAGCTGAAACAGCTCAAACTGGAGAACATGACCAAGCTGAATGACTTGCAGATGAAGATAAAGGTTTCTGCCATGCAGCTGAACCGCAAAAAGGTGGAGTTGCGTAATGAGCAATACCTCGACAGCCTCGGCTCCGGCACTACCGATAAAGTGCGTCAGGCGGAGCTGAGCTATAATGTGGCCGAGTTGGAATACGAACAGTTGAAGCAACAGTATGCCAACGAGAAAGAAGTGCTGGATGCGGAATACCAGGTGCAGGAATTGGATTTCAGCATCTTCCGCAAGACGCTGGCCGAAACCAAACGTACGCTGGACGACGCGCAAATCCGTTCGCCACGTAAGGCCATCCTTACTTACATCAATAACCAGATTGGCGCGCAGGTGGCGGAGGGTTCGCAGATTGCCGTCATCTCCGATTTGAGCCACTTCAAAGTAGAGGGCGAGATAGCCGATACGTACGGCGACCGTGTATCTGCCGGCGGCAAGGCCGTTGTGAAGATTGGCAATGAGAAACTGGAAGGGGCGGTCAGCAGTGTCACTCCGTTGTCCAAGAACGGCGTTATCTCCTTTACCGTACAACTGAATGAGGATAACAACCGCCGTCTCCGCTCCGGCCTGAAAACGGATGTGTATGTGATGAACGCCGTGAAAGAGGACGTGTTGCGCATTGCCAACGCTTCTTACTATGTGGGACGCGGGGAATACGAACTGTTTGTCCGCAATTCCGATAACGAGATTGTGAAGCGCAAAGTGCAGCTGGGCGATTCCAACTTTGAGTTTGTAGAGGTTATTGGCGGCTTGCAACCGGGTGATGAAGTGGTGGTGAGCGACATGAGCCAGTATAAGAACAAGAATAAGCTGAAACTGAAATAACAATTAAATACTTACCATTATGATTAAGTTAACTGGCATCAACAAGATTTATCGTACGAACGAGATTGAAACCGTAGCGTTGGAGAATGTAAACCTCGAAGTGAACAAGGGGGAATTCCTCAGTATCATGGGTCCTTCCGGTTGCGGTAAGTCTACTTTGCTGAACATTATGGGTTTGCTGGATGCGCCTACCGGCGGAACGATTGAAATAGCCGGCACTAAGGTGGACGGGATGAAGGACAGGGAACTGGCTGCTTTCCGTAACCGGAAGCTGGGGTTTGTGTTCCAGTCTTTCCACTTGATTAATTCGCTGAATGTACTGGATAACGTGGAGCTGCCTTTGCTGTACAGAAAGGTGTCGGCCAAGGAGCGTCGCCGTCTGGCAGAGGAAGTATTGCAGAAGGTGGGTTTGAGCCACCGTATGCGCCACATGCCTACACAGCTTTCCGGCGGTCAGTGCCAGCGTGTTGCCATTGCGCGCGCCATCATCGGCAATCCGGAGATAATACTCGCCGATGAGCCTACCGGTAATCTGGACTCCAAGATGGGTGCGGAAGTCATGGAGCTGTTGCATCAGTTGAATAAAGAAGACGGACGCACCATCGTAATGGTGACCCACAATGAAGAACAGGCCAGACAGACCAGCCGTACCGTCCGCTTCTTCGACGGCCGTCAGGTAGAATAATTCCCGCCCTTCATCCCCCATAACTCATAACTTATAACTTATAACTCATAACCCATAACTTATCCCCCCCTCATTACCATGCAAACCATTCGTCAAGCCCTTATGCTTCTGCGGCAGAATCCGTTGCTGAGTACCATCTTCATATTGGGTACGGCATTTGCCATAACCATGATTATGGCGATTGTAATTACCTGGCAGATGAAATATGCGGATATGGAGCCGGAAGTGAACCGCAGCCGTTGCTTATATATAAGTAAGATGCATTTGCAGGGCAAAGAAAATAAGGAGTGGAATACTTATAGCTCCTGTTCGCCGGCTTTTATGAAAGAGTGCGTGCAGCCGTTGCCGGAAGTGGAGGCTTGTACGGCGTTTGTTCCGGCGGGAGTTGCTTTGGTTTCCATGCCCGATGGCACTAACAGCGTAAAGGTGGATGCCATGGAGACGGATCCGGGTTTCTGGAAAGTGTTCCAGATGCAGTTCGTCGCCGGACGCGGATTCGATGATTCGGACCGGGGCGGTGATGTGTCTGCTATTGTGATATCTGCTTCTGTCGCCCGGAAACTGTTCGGCACTACGGATGCGGTAGGTAAGACGGTGCTGCTGAACCGCAACGAGGCGCGTGTGTGCGGGGTGGTGAAGGATGTGTCCGTAATAGCCAAAGACGCTTACGCACAGGTGTGGCGCATGTATCCGGCCGATTTGCAGGATGCCGTTTCCGTTCGGAACTATATCGGCGCGCATACGGTCGTTGCGCTGGCGCGCTCATCTGCCGACTTTCCGGCCATCAGGCAAGGAATGGAGAAGCGGGTGAAAGACATCAATGCCGTGCAGAACGAAATGCTGATAGATATCATGGAACAACCCGATGAAATCGTGGCGCATGTCAATCATGTGTGGGCCAACACAGGGCCGGACTTGCGGATGCTGTACATGCAGTATTTCCTGGCATTGCTCATTATCCTTTTGGTGCCGTCACTCAATCTTTGCGGGCTGAGCAACAGCCGTATGCAGCAGCGCATCAGCGAGTTGGGAGTGCGGAAGGCATTCGGGGCGACGCGCGGCGTACTGATAAGGCAGATATTGAACGAGAACCTTGTGCTGACGCTGATAGGCGGAGTCGTAGGGCTGGTATTCAGCTATCTGGCTGTGTATGGAATGCGTACGTGGTTGTTCACCAATAGTCAGAACATCGGTACTTCCGGTGACTTCGACCTGAGCATGTCGGTGCTGTTCAGTCCGGCGGTGTTTGGCTTGGCTTTCCTTTTCTGCCTGGTCATCAACCTGCTGAGCGCGGGTCTGCCCACATGGCTTGCCGCACGGCACACGATTGTAGATTCTTTGAACGATAAATAAAGCGAGATTGATTATGAAATTCATAGTACATAACTTACGTATGATTCGGGCGCGTCTCCGTAATAACGGCTGGGTGCTTGCGGAACTGTTTCTGGTGTTTATCGTGATGTGGTTTCTCTGCGATTCGTTGGGATGCCTGAAGTATACGTTCTATCGCCCGTTGGGGTATGACATAGACCATGTTTACCAGCTTTCGATGATTACGGGCGGTGAAAGCCGGGATGCCGGAATGACAAAAGGGGATAAATATATAAGTATTCTGCAAAAACTCGAAAGGGAACCCACGGTGGAAGTGGCCGCCCTGTCGTATTGGAGCCTGCCGATGAGCGGTAATAATTCTTATAACTCGCTGGCTGTGCAAGATACCATCGGATGCGATTTGCGCATGATAAACGCTACCGGAGGATATACCCGGGTGTTCCGTATGAAAGAAGATGCCAAACGTCCGTTTGCGGCAATGCCCGTAGGAAGTGATATTACCGCCGGCAATTATGTAATGCTGAGCGAGGATGCGGTTCTTTATTTTAAGGAGAGAGTGCCCGGCTTCTCATTGGATACTCCCCTGAACTGGTACGGGGATTCTGCGAACGTCGTTACCCAAAGCGGTATGATCGGCGGTTTCCGTTCTTATCGTTATGGGGCTGACGCGAAGTGGGTTTTCCGGAGAATGGACGAGAATGTAATACGGACGGAATTGAAGGATTATACGGCGCAGATTGTTTTCCGTGTGAAAGAAAACATGGATTCTCCCGATTACAGGAGCAGGTTCCTTAAAGAGATAGCTCCGCATCTGGACACCGACAATATGTTTATAGCCGACGTCGTTCCTTATACGGAACAGCAATATCAGTTTGAGGTGGTGAGAGGCGATGTGGATAAAGTGAATACGCAGACGGTCGTAGTGGCGTTTCTGCTGGTGAATGTGTTTTTGGGGCTGATAGGTACATTCTGGTTCCGTACCCGCCGCCGTCGCAATGAAATAGCTTTAAGGCTTGCGATGGGCAGCACGAAGAAGCAGATATTCTGTTTGCTTATGGGAGAGGGATTGCTGTTGCTGACCCTTGTTACGCTCCCGGCCATGATTGTATGCTACAATGTGGGCATTGCCGAATTTACGATGGGACATACCGAACTGATTACCACCTGGCCGGTGGAATGGAGTTTCCTTCGTTTCCTGTCGGGCACGTTGGGCGCATGGCTGCTGATGGCGTCGATGGTGATAGTGGGAATCTGGTTTCCGGCGCAGCAAGCTGTCAGCATACAGCCGGCAGAGGCATTGCACGAAGAGTAAAAGTAGAAAACAGATTATAGTGTACTGTTAAAATAGCGAATGAACAGATGATAAAGCAATATTTTACACAAGCGTGGGCGCAGCTTCGCCAGCAACCGCTGATGAGTGCGGTAGGTATAGCCGGTACAGCGCTTGCCATCTTCCTGATTATGCTGGTGGTAATGATGCAGCAGGTAAAGGTGGCTCCTTTCGCGCCCGAAAGCAATCGCGACCGCTTTCTGCACGTCAAGTCGATGAGCATCTCCAACTCGAACTGGGGCGAAGGGACAAGCAACGGACCGATGAGTGTGCAGACCGCCCGTGAATGTTTCCAGTCGCTGAAAACACCGGAAGCTGTCACTATTTATACCATTTTCCCGGTATCCACACCTGTTTCTTTGCCGGGCAAGCCGGCGGTCAGCGTGGATTTGCGGCAGACGGACGACATTTTCTGGCGTGTGTTCGACTTCTCCTTTATCAATGGAAAGCCCTACGATAAAGCCGTATTCGACGCCGGACAACCGGCGGCCGTACTTACGGAAAGTGTAGCGCGCAGCCTTTTCGGTACGACCGATGTGGAGGGACGTGAATTTCTCCTCAGTCATGCGCCCTATCGCGTGGCCGGTGTCGTGAAAGATGTGTCCACGCTGGCGGATTGCGCTTACGGGCAGGTATGGGTTCCGTATACCTCGACGGGTATGGATAATGATACGTGGAACGACCGGCATATGGGAATGATGAGTTGCACGATACTGGCGCGTAGCCGGGATGATTTTCCCGCTATCCGCCGGGAAGCCGAACGCCGTAAATCGGCGTACAACACGCTCATCGGAAAGAACGGATGGGAACTGATTTACCGTAACCGTCCTTACGACCAGGAAAAGAATGCCATCGCTTTCGGCGCCAATATCGAACCGGATGTGGATGCAGCCCGCCGCCAGCGGATTATCATCTTCGTTATCTTGCTGATAGTGCCTGCCATCAATCTTTCGAGCATGACGCAGAGCCGTTTGCGTCAGCGGGTAGCGGAAATCGGGGTACGCCGTGCTTTCGGCAGTACACGCATGGAGTTGATGGGGCAGATTATAGCGGAGAATCTGGTGATAACCTTATTGGCCGGTATTGTCGGCCTGCTGCTGAGCGTGGTTTTTGCGTACGTGGGCAACACGTTGCTTTTTGCGCAGGAGTTCAGCCAGACTTTGAATCCGCCGGAAGTGGACGCTTCAATCCTGCTGCATGCTTCCACCTTTGCCTGGGCGCTGCTCTTTTGCTTTGTGCTGAACTTGATGAGCAGCGGTTTTCCGGCATGGCGCGCTTCACGTATCGGGATAGTGAATGCATTGGGTGGACGGTTGCACTAAACGCTCGTCGCTAACTATTAATCGCAGAAAGAAATGACTAAGAAACTTTTGGTACAGATAAAGAATGAATGGCGCAATAACCTGTGGCTGGCTTTGGAACTGCTGGTTGTGAGCGTTGTGATGTGGTTTGTGGTAGATTATCTCTATACGCGTGCAGCTACCTACTTGGAACCGCGAGGCTTTGACATCAGTCATTGTTACCTTATTGAAATGGGAAAACTCACGGACAAGAGTCCTGATTATATTCCGAACCAAACCGATGAACAGGAAGATGCCGATATTCTTGAACTTGTAGACCGCTTACGCCGCCGTCCGGAAATTGAGGCGGTAAGTCTCTCGCAAAATTCCTATCCATACAATGGCAGCAATTCTACTGATATGGTTCGGTATGATACCCTGGTTTCTGATAGTTGGACTATCCGCCGTATGGTAACTCCCGATTTTGTACGTGTGTTTCGTTATCAGGGTACACGCGGTGAAACGCCCGAACAGCTTGCCGGGATGTTGGAAAAAGGAGAGTTCCTTGCTTCCGATAACCTCTACCGGAAGTACGGTCGTCCGCTGACAGAACTTGTAGGCAAACGTTGCCAGCTTTTTGGTGATACAACACAAACTTATCGATTGGGGGCGGCTTTAAAGGATGTACGTTACAACGACTTCCAACAAGCTCGAAGCTCTTATACTTTTCTCTATAAACTGGACTGGTACGATATTGGGTTGGAACTTTGCTTGCGTGTCCGGGCTAATCAAGACCATGATTTTATCCGGCGCCTGAAGGCGGACAGCGAGAAGCAGTTCCGCATCGGCAATGTCTATATTTCCGAAGTGCGTTCTTTTAAGGATATCCGCCGTAATTTCCAGCAGTCATGGAGCAATGATTTGCGTAATTACGTGATGGGAATGGGATTCCTGCTGCTGAATATCTTCCTGGGACTGCTCGGCACTTTCTGGTTCCGTACCCAGCAACGCCGTTCGGAGATTGCCCTGCATAAGGCGCATGGAGCATCGGACATGAGTATTTTCGTCCGTCTGATAAGCGAAGGACTGCTTTTGCTGTTACTTATCACCCCGATAGCATTCATCATCGATTATAACCTGGCAAGCATGGAACTGAATTCTTGGCGCAACGGTACGACGCTGGAGTGGGGGCGTCTGTTGCTTTGCGCGGCCGTAAGTTTCGTCCTGATAGGATTGATGATTACGATTGGTATCGGTATTCCGGCGCGTAAGGCGATGAAGGTACAACCGGCGGAAGCTCTGCACGATGAATGAATTCAAGAAATTAAACCGATAACAGAATATGATACGTCTTTATTTTCAGCAAGCGCTATATCATTTGCGCGAGAATCCTATCATAACGTGGGTTTCCGTACTGGGTACGGCATTGGCCATCTGTATGATTATGGTGCTTGTCATCACCTTTCAGGTAAGGCTTGTGGACTGTGAGCCGGAAGTGAACCGCAGCCGTTCGCTGTATGTGTCTGCCATGTCCGTCAAGAACAAGGGTGGGAGCGACGGTGATTCGTCCAACGCCCGCATGTCGGTACGTACGGGGCGCGAGTGCTTTAAGAATCTCACCACGGCGGAAGCGGTCACGTTGATTTCCTTGCCCGAAAAGGTACGTGTGTCTTTGCCGGCGGGCAACAAGGCCACTGCCGACATGGTGCAGACGGACGATGCCTTTTGGTCTATCTTCCGGTTCCGGTTTCTCAGCGGCAAGGCGTTTACAAAGGCCGACAGCGATGCCGGACTGCCATGCGCCGTGCTGAGCGCTACGGTGGCACGCCGCCTGTTCGGCACGACGGACGTTGCGGGAAAAACGGTACAACTGAACCATGTGGAGTACCGTATATCCGGTGTGGTGGCGGATGTGTCCGTACTTGCCACTTCTGCTTATGCGCAGGTGTGGGTGCCTTATACTTCCACGGATATTAACCGGCTGACGTGGTGGGAAGACACTATGGGACAGATGAGAGCGGTTATCCTCGCACATTCCGTAGCCGATTTTCCAGCTATCCGTGAGGAGGTGGAACAACTCCGCCGCAAATATAACGACGGGCTGCGTGACTCGGAAGTGTTTTACCGCGGGCAACCCGATGAACAGTTTGCCAATCTTTACCGCAAGTGGAGCGAAACGCCCGATACCAAAGCCATTATCCTGCATTACACGCTCGTTATCGTCATTCTGTTGCTTGTACCTGCCATCAACCTGAGCAGCATGACGCTTTCCCGTATGCGTAAGCGCATGGCGGAGATAGGCGTGCGCAAGGCTTTCGGGGCTACGGGCGGGGAGCTGATGCGCCAGATATTCTTTGAGAACCTGTTGCTGACATTGTTTGCCGGCGTATTGGGACTTGCGCTGAGCTATGCCGCCACTTTCCTGCTGAACGGCTTCCTCTTCGACAACAGCACCAATGCCTATCTCAGCGGTGAAACCACACTGACACCGGGCATGCTGCTTTCGCCCTGGGCGTTTCTTGCGGCTTTCGGCTTCTGCTTGCTGATGAACATCCTTTCGGCGGGCATACCGGCATGGCGCGCTTCGAGAATGAATATAACGGATGCGATTAACCAAAGGTAAACGATGATTATGAAAACGATATTGAAACAAATAAAGAACGAGTGGAGCAGCAATCTTTTTCTCTTTGTGGAGTTGCTGCTGGTCTTTGTCGTGCTGTGGTATATTGTGGACTGGACGCTTGTCACCACACGCGTCTATCACGCTCCGATGGGATTTGATACGGAGCATTGCTACAACATTACCGTAAGCAGGCTGGGAGCGAACTCGCCTCTTTATAATCCGGAGCTGACTGCGGATGACGATATGGATGATTTACTCCGGCTTACGGACAGGCTGCGTCATTGTCCCGGTGTAGAGGCCGTCGCCCTTTCGCAAAACTGTTTTCCGTACAATGAGGGTAGCAACGGCATCGACTTGGGCATTGACTCTGTGGCCGTCAACGCGCGTCTTCTTTGGGTCACCGCGGACTTCTTCCGTGTCTTCCGTTACTCCTTTACGGAAGAAGCGGATTTCGCCAAAGTAGAGGCCGCACTCCGTAACGATGAACTGGTGGTATCTTCCAACCTCACCGAAGGACATCCGGAAACGGGCGGTAGCGCATCTTTGCAGGGACGGGAAGTTTCGCTTTTGAACTACGGTAAGGACGTCCGCCGCCGCATCGGTGCGGTGGGTACGCCTGTGCGCTGGTCGCATTTCCATACGCCGTCGCAGTGGGGCGGGGCTTTTGCCGCCCTTCCGCTTGACGTGAACAGGTTACGGGATTTTGCAGACCCCCGTTATATCACCGTCAGTTTGCGCGTTTCCGAAGATGCCGATAAGGACTTTGCCGAAAAGCTGATGGATGACGCCGACCGTCTTTATCAGGTGGGCAACCTTTATCTGCTGGATATTACACCGTTCGGGCATTTGCGTGAAATCTGCGAGCTGGAAGACATGAACGAATGGAAGACACAGCTTTGCGTGCTCGGTTTCCTGTTGCTGAATATCTTCCTGGGTGTTATCGGAACATTCTGGTTCCGTACGCAGCAGCGTCGTAAAGAGGTTGCGTTGCGGCTGGCGATGGGCAGCTCGCGCCGGGGTATTTTCTCCTACCTCATGTATGAGGGGATACTGCTGCTTACGTTGGCGGCTCTGCCGGCGGCTGTCATAGCTTTTAATATCGGTTATGCCGAGCTGGTGGATGTGGGCAAGATGCCTTTCGATGCCGTACGTTTTTTATCGGCTCTTGTTTTGACATGGATGCTTATGGCGCTGATGATTGTTGCCGGAATCTGGTATCCCGCCTATGGAGCGATGAAAGTACATCCGGCCGAGGCATTGCACGATGAATAAAGTTTTTTTAAGGAAAAAGGTGTAAATTCTCAATATAACCTTGTATATTTGCGTGACTATAAAGAAGTTTACGCAGACAAATCAAAACAAACGAAATGGGAAAACACTTTTTCTTACTATGTTCATGGGCTTTCCTGTGCTTGATACCGGGAACACTTTCGGCTGCGGAAAACAACTATAACGTACTTTTCATACAATCATATACCAACAGCGCTTCTTGGCATGATAATCTTATTACCGGTCTGCAGAACGGCTTGGAGAAGGGTGGCGTAAAGGCTGACGTGGTAACGGAATACCTGAACGCCGACTTTTGGACTTTCGCTTCGGAGTGCGTTATCATGCGCCGTATATGCGAACGTGCCAGGCAGCGTAAAACAGACTTGATTGTGACGTCCAGCGATGAGGCTTTCTTTACTTTAACCCATTGCGGCGATTCTTTGCCGTATCAGATACCGGTGGTGGTTTCGGGCATTAAGTATCCCGATAAGAAGCTGTTTGACAGAATGCCGAACGTTTCGGGCTTCACTTCAAAGACGGATTTCAATGTGCTGCTTGAAGAAGCCATACGTCTGTTTCCCGCGCGCAAGGAGATTGTCTGCCTGACGGACAGCAGCTTCTTGAGCTCCAAAGGAGTGGAAGCAGTGGAAGATGCCTGGGTGGCTTTTAAGGAGAAGCATCCCGGATACAGTTTGAAGAAACTGAATGTGCAGGAGAAGTCCCTCAACACCATTATTACCTCTATCTGCTACGATTATCACGCGTATAAGCACATTGTTATAGCTCCTAAATGGATTCCGTTTCTTTCCTTGAAGCTGAAAGCTCCCGTATTTGCCAATCAGAACCTGGCGATGACGAGCGGCGTGTTATGCGTTTATGACGTAGAGCCGGCGGCAGATACCTATGCTGCGGGCGTACAGGCGGCGGACATTCTGAAAGGGCGGTCGCCCGATTCGTTCGGGGTGGGGGATTTGGACGGTAAGTTATTGTTCGATTATAAGCAGCTGGACTTTTTCCATGTGGACGTGGAGAGCGTTGAGAAGCGGGGAACCATTCTGAATGTGCCTTTAATGGATCGCTATCGGGTTTGGTTTATCCTTTTCTATTCGGTGACGGTGGGCGCACTGGCGTTTCTTGTGGCCTGGCTTTATCGGAGCAACCGGCGCGAGGCTCGCAAGCGCATCCACGCGCAGACCCGTCTGCTGGTACAGCACCGTTTGGTGGAGCAACGGGATGAATTCGATAAGATCTTCTGCTCCATTCGCGACGGGCTGATAACGTATGATACGGATTTGCGGATCCATTTCGTCAACCGGGCTTTGGTGGAGATGCTGGGCTTATCGTCCGATACGTATATGGCACGTTCGTACGAAGGGCAGATTGCCGGCTCCATTTTTCATATCTACATGAATGGCGAGAATATCCTGCAAACTTTGTTGAAGCAGGTGATACGGGACAAGAAACCTGTTATTATACCGGAAAAGGCGTTTATGCAGGAGAATACGAAAGGCGCTTATTTCCCGGTTTCGGGCGAGGTGGTTCCTATCTTTGCGAAAGAGAAGCTGACGGGTATGGCCATTGTCTGCCGTAACATATCCGAAGAAGAGATGCAGAGGCGTTTCTTCAATATGGCCATCGAAGAGAGTTCCATCTATCCGTGGCAGTACAACACACGGCTGAAATGTTTCCACTTCCCCGGCGGATTGTTGCAACGCTTCAACTGCTATGACAATACGGGGTATATATCCAGGGAAGAGCTGGACCTGATTATCCATCCGGGAGACCTGCCCCGTACACGCAAGCATTTCAATGATATCATGCTGGGACACGAGCCGAACTCGCGTATGAGTTTCCGGCTGCAAAACGCGGATGGCGGGTACGAGTGGTGGGAGTTCCGCAGTACCGCTTATGACGGTCTGACGGCGGATATTCCTTATATGGTATTGGGTGTGTGCCAGAGTATTCAGCGCTATAAAGACACCGAAGACGAGCTTATCGCCGCCCGTGACCGGGCTTTGCAGGCCGATAAACTGAAATCGGCGTTCCTTGCCAATATGAGCCACGAGATACGCACTCCGCTGAATGCGATAGTCGGTTTCTCCGATTTGCTGAAAGACCTGGAAGCGTTTTCTTCGGAAGAAGTGCAGCAGTTTGTCGAGACCATCAATATAAACTGTACCCTGTTGCTGGCTCTGATTAACGATATTCTGGACCTTTCACGCATCGAGTCGGGCACAATGGACTTTCAGCTCTCTTCCTACAACCTTACGTTTATCATGCAGCAGGTCTACGACTCTCAGAGGCTGAGCATGCCGCAAGGGGTGGAATTACGCACCGACTTTCCGGAAGGGACAGGCAAAGATATCGTTACCGACTCCGTGCGTTTGAAGCAGGTTGTGAATAACCTGATCAACAATGCCAGGAAGTTTACCGCGAAGGGCAGTATCACGTTGGGATACAGTATGGAAGAACCCGGATACACAACCGTCTTCGTGGAAGATACCGGGGCGGGTATATCCGATGAAGACCAGAAACATATCTTCGAGCGTTTCTATAAGGCGGACAGCTTTACGCAAGGCGCAGGTTTGGGGCTGAGTATCTGCCAGACGATTGTGGAACGTCTGCATGGAACGATAACGGTAACTTCAAAGCTGGGCAGAGGAACCCGCTTTGAAGTCAGACTGAGCGACGATGTGATGTAATGTAATTGCGGAGCGTTTACAGCCTTATTCTATCCTCTTGCATCCGTTCGACTGCAAGAACTCGTCAAGTATTTGTTCATGGTTGCCATGCAACAGAATGTGATGGTTTCCCAGCGGATTTCTCAGGAAATATTCTGCCGGAGCATTCATTTTTATGCGTACCTGCGTGCGGCACATATTGATGTAATTGGTGTTCTCGATGAGCGTACCCGTACCGAGGTAATACTCATCCAGGCATTCTCCGCCGCATTTCACGATTGTCACGTCTCCGGTGGGCAGTATTCCCTGTATGCCGATACCGCTTTCCGTTTCAAAGTGATTGCGGATGATGAACTGCTCTGTCTGCGCGATGCCGATTGTACAATGCGCCAGTATGATTTCGTTGGTGCGCGCGTTAATCATGGACGGGTTGGCCATGAAAGCGGGTTTCCCTGTAAGCACTTTGGCGGTGAGCATGGTGAATATGGATTGCAAATCACCTTCGCATCCGGCGATGATACCCTCGTCGTTCAGCAGGGAAAGCGCCAGGCATCCGGTAGTGCCCGTCTGCTCTATCAGACGGAAGCAGCTCAGGGTGAGCGCGCTTAAGCGGTCTTCGTCCACAATCTTTCGGATAGCCCGGTACAGGCGCATCGCCTTTATCATATCTTCGGGGGACGCTTCCCGGCAGGCAAGCGCTTTTCCGGCGAGGCGGGCGCATGCTTCGCCCACTTCGTCATCAGTGATTTGAGCGTAATATTCGTAGATGCGGTCAAGGGCGACATCGGTGTATTCCACTCCCCAACGCCGCTTGGCAAGCAGATAATCCACGTTGCTGGCAATGAGCCAGCCGGACGGGGCGCCTATCACGCCGATGCGCATCCCGAAAAGGCTGCGTTGCGCCATGAAGTTGCTGTGGAGTACAAAAATGCGTTTGATGATTTCGGACAGTTCGCCGTGAAGGATTTCGCTTTTCATGCCGCGTCCGCGCAGCCAGGAAGATATTTCGAGGGCGGCGGCGAGTGAGTTCTGCATGCCGTCCGCAAGGATGATGGCGGGGCGGGGAAGCGATTCGAAATGCTGGATGACCAGCCGTTCCACTCCGCCGGTGGCGATGAACAGGATGCTGAAGTCATCGGGGGTCAGCTTGTTAATATCTTGATAATCTATGAAATTGACGGTGAAATATTTCTCCAACTCAGTCAATATTATTTCATGGGAACTGCGAACAGATGCTTGCTTATGTAACAGTGAAGCAAAAGTTATTAGGTTGATGACCATGGTATTACTTACTATTTTTAATGTTGGTTTATGATAAAACGGTTGTAGTTGTCCATTTGTTTACTATTTCAAAGGTACAAGATTCTTTTGAAATAGCATAGTGTTTTTAATATAGATAAGGTTTTTAAAGTTTTTATGTCTTAGCTTCCCTTCAGTATCAAATAAATCACTACATTTGCGACTTAAATGATAAAATGATATAAAAAACTCATGCCAACAATTTCTATTCGCGGAATGGAGATGCCCGCATCTCCTATCAGAAAGCTGGCTCCTTTGGCAGATGCAGCCAAGCAACGGGGCACCCATGTATTCCACCTCAATATCGGACAGCCCGACCTGCCTACGCCGCAAGTCGCGATTGACGCCATTCGCAATATTGACCGTAAGGTGTTGGAGTACAGTCCCAGTGCGGGCTATCGCAGCTATCGTGAAAAGTTGGTGGGATATTACGATAAATACAATATCAAGCTCACCGCCGATGATATAATCATTACTTCCGGCGGTTCGGAAGCCGTGTTGTTCTCATTTATGGCCTGTCTTAATCCGGGTGACGAGATTATCGTGCCGGAACCGGCTTATGCCAACTATATGGCGTTTGCCATTTCCGCCGGCGCTAAAATCCGTACGATTGCGACGACCATAGAAGAGGGGTTCTCGCTGCCTAAAGTGGAGAAGTTCGAGGAGTTGATAAACGACCGCACCCGCGCCATCCTGATTTGTAATCCCAATAATCCTACCGGTTATCTGTATACCCGTCGCGAGATGAATCAGATACGCGACCTCGTGAAGAAGTACGACCTTTTCCTCTTCTCCGACGAAGTGTATCGCGAGTTTATCTATACGGGTTCCCCATACATCTCCGCCTGCCACCTGGAAGGCATCGAGAATAACGTGGTTCTGATAGATTCCGTTTCCAAGCGTTATTCCGAATGCGGTATTCGTATCGGTGCGCTGATAACGAAGAACAAGGAGATACGCGATGCCGTTATGAAGTTCTGCCAGGCCCGTTTGAGCCCGCCGTTGATAGGCCAGATTGCCGCCGAAGCATCCCTGGATGCCGGAGAAGACTACCTGCGCGATACCTACGACGAATACGTGGAACGCCGTAAGTGTCTGATTGACGGTCTGAACCGTATTCCCGGCGTATATTCGCCCATTCCTATGGGAGCGTTCTATACCGTGGCCAAGCTGCCCGTAGACGATTCGGACAAGTTCTGCGCATGGTGTCTTTCCGAATTCGAGTACGAAGGCCAGACCGTTTTCATGGCTCCGGCTTCCGGCTTTTATACCACTCCGGGTTCCGGCCGCAACGAGGTGCGCATAGCTTACGTCTTGAAGAAAGAAGATTTGACCCGTGCGCTGTTTGTGCTCTCCAAAGCGCTCGAAGCCTATCCGGGACGTACGGAATAGTTGTTCGGGAAGGTGTACCGGATAATCGGTCTGTCGAATGTAAGAATAGGGCGCGGATTACACGGATTTCACGGAGAAAGGACTAAGAAAGCCTGCGGAATCCGTGTAACCCGTGCCCGGAAGAAATCGGAAGATATATAATACTACTGATGAATTTATCCCGTTTCATAGCGCTGCGTATTTACCGCAGTTCCGATGCCGGAAAGCAAGTTTCCCGTCCTGCCGTGCTGATAGCGACCGTCGGTGTCGCTATCGGATTGGCGGTGATGATTATCGCTGTGTCGGTGATAATCGGTTTCAAGAGCGAGGTGCGCGATAAGATAATCGGTTTCGGCTCGCATATCCAGATAAGCAATTCGGACGCGGCGCGTTCTTTTGAAACCCGCCCCATAGCTGTGACGGACAGCATGATTGCCGCCCTCGCAGATAATCCCGACGTGAAACATGTGCAACGCTATTCCACCAAGCCGGGGATGATAAAGACGTCCGACGCCTTTCAAGGGATGGTGTTGAAGGGCATAGGGCCTGAGTACGGCAGTTCTTTCTTCCGTCGCCATCTGGTAGAGGGAGAGTTTCCGCAGTTCAGCGACTCGGCTTCTACCAACCGTGTCGTCATTTCGAAGGCGATGGCCGACAAGATGAAACTGAAGCTCGGCGACAAGATAGACACCTATTATATACAGGATGAGGTGCGTGCCCGCCGTCTGACCGTCACGGGCATTTACCAGACCAACTTTTCCGAGTACGATAACCTGTTTCTGCTCACCGACTTGTGCTTGGTGAACCGCCTGAACAAATGGCGTCCCGACCAGGTGAGCGGAGTGGAGCTGGAGCTATACGACTACGATAAACTGGAAGAAGCCACCTACCGGATAGCCGATGAGGTGAGCCGGCGCCCCGACCCGTACGGAGCGGACTACTGTGTGCTCAATGTGGAGCAACTGAACCCGCAGATTTTTGCATGGCTCGGCATTCTGGATGTCAATATATGGGTTATCCTTATCCTGATGACAGGTGTTGCCGGCTTCACGATGGTGTCGGGATTGCTGATTATCATCATCGAGCGTACTTCCATGATTGGCGTTCTGAAATCTTTGGGCGCGAATAATCTCACTATCCGCAAGCTGTTTCTTTGGCTGGCGGTATTCCTTATCGGAAAGGGAATGTTGTGGGGCAATGCGATAGGGCTGGCTTTTTACTTTATCCAGAAATGGTTCGGCCTGTTCCGCCTGGACCCCGAAACCTACTATATGGACACCGTTCCCGTGTCTTTCAATATCTGGATTTTCTTGTTGCTGAATGTCGGTACGCTGCTGGCTTCGGTCATTATGTTGCTGGGGCCGTCATACCTTATTACACGGATTCATCCGGCAAATTCCATGCGCTACGAGTAAGAGCGGGTAGGGCAATCAAATTCCTGTCACTGCAGAGCCGAATCTGTCTTACGGGATGGATGATTTCGTCTTACGGAACGGATATTTTCATCTTACGGGACGGGTGGTTTTCATCTCATGGGACGAATAATTTCATCCCACGGGATAGATGTTTTCATTCCGCAAGGCGAATAACTCCGCCCCGTGGAATGGATTTATTTTCTCAGGAATCCGCTTTTCTTTCTAAACAGGCAGTAGAGTTTCCAACGGAGAGACTGTAAAGGTTGAAGCACGTCGAATACGGGCAGTGACCAGTAGTATCTGCGTTGGTCGTTCAAATCTTTTGCGGTCTTGTTGATGATGATGGCTTGCAGGATAAACCGAAATATACAGATAAGGAACGCAATGCCCGCCGCCAGCCAGTGAAAATGCAGTATACCTGCTGCGAGCGCGGCTATCCATGCGGCATGGAACGCCAGGCGGGTGGTGGTTTCCAATCCGGCCAGCCAGCGTTGCGCACCGTGGTAGAGGCGGGCGGTAGATGCGTAGCCTATCTTTTCTTCCCGCCAGTCTTTGGCGCGGAATACGGGTTGCATGCGTACGATGGCGTCCGCATCGGTTTCTACACGGGTATTCTCGGCTGTGGCTACATGGTTGATAAACAGGTCATCATCGCCACGTTGAAGGTTGAGATGCGCGGAGAAGCCTTTCTCCCGGTAGAACAGTTCTTTGCGGTAGGCGAGGTTGCGCCCGATGCCCATATAAGGGCTTCCGGCAAGCGCAAAACCGAGGTAACGCATGGAACTGAACAGGTTGTCGAACGCCACACGTTTGTGCAGCCAGCCTTTGCCGCGCTCATAACCGCTATATCCCAGAACGACTTGCGTACGCGAAGTGAAGTTACGTGCCAGCAGTCGCAGCCATTGGTCGCTTTGCGGACGGCAGTCGGCTTCGGTAAAGACGAGCCAGTCGTATTTGCTGGCTTTCACGCCGAGAGTGGCGGCGAGCTTCTTGCGGCTGATATAGCGTGAAGAGTCGGGGACGAAGCTGTGGTAGAGGTGCGGGTATTTCTCTTCCAGCAGGGTGAGGTAATCTTCGCTTTCGTCCGTATCGCCGTCATTGATAACGATAACCTCAAACTGCGGATAATCCTGTTCCAGTACAGCGGCCAGATTGCGGCGCAGGTTCTCGGATTCTTCACGGGCGCAGATGATGACCGATACAGGGGGGAGCTCCTGGGAAAAGTGCACATTGTCTCGTTTCACGGCACGGCTGCGCATGTGAATACGGTTGTACAGACAAAAGTAATAAAGGGCTTGAATGATAAAAAGAGTTCCCGTCGCTGCGAGTAATATCTTCTCGGTTGTATCGAATGTAAATGCTTCCATGTGTCCTATGACGTTTTATAACGTGCAAAGTTACGAAATTCGGCACAGATTACATGGCCTGACGCGGATTATTTATTTCCGGCACGACTTCAAACTTCGTTTCGGGGAAGTGCCTGGCAAGGTAGTCCCGTATGTATTGCATCGTATCGTTTTGTATGGTCGTGTCCTCTACCGTGGGATAAAGGTTGTACAATACGGTGTCGAGCGTGATTCCCCGGTGTTTAACGGCTTCAAGGCTTAGCAGGGTGTGATTGATGCTGCCCAGTTTGCCGGATGTTACGAAAATAAGGGGATAATTTTTCTCGGCGATGTAGTCTATGGTGAGATATTCTTCCGTCAGGGGAACCATCAGGCCGCCGGCGCCTTCTACCAGTACGATGTCGTAGCGGCGGGCGAGTTCGCGGGTGGCGCGCTCTATTTTACCGAAGTCGATGGGGCGGTTGTCGATACGAGCCGCAAGGTGGGGAGAGCAGGGGTAGGAGAAGATTTCGGGCATGGTGAGCCCTTCTTTATCTTCGGGCAGGTAGCCTGTGCCCATGATACGGCGGTGAAGGTCGATGTCTTCGGAATGGCCGGTGTTGCCGGTTTGGATGAATTTCTGGGTGATGACACGCTGTCCGTTTTGGGATATCTGCTTGGCGTACCAGGCGGTGCAGTAGCTTTTTCCGGCATCGGTATCGATACCGCTGATGAAATAGATGTCGGTATTCATGTCTTTTTATACTTTATATTTTATCTTTTTTGCCCTTACAGGGCGCAATGTTGGTTATATTCGTATTCCCGGGGTGTTACCCCGGGCTTTGCGATAGAAGGCTTTCAGCCTTAGGTTACTCTATTACTAATATCCTTTATTCTTTATCTTTCATGTTTTTATCTTTAATCTTTAATCCTTTATCCTTCCCTCTTCCTCGCAATCACATAAATCGGGTGATAAGTCAGCGAAACGCTGCGGTCGTCGTTGCCGCACATCCGTATATATTCATCACAGAAACTCTGCAAACGTCCGCGTGTCCAAACTTTCTTTTCCGTGCCGGTAACTCCGGTTTGTTTGAGGTGTCGCAACACTTCGAGCGGAGTGCCGAACGGCAGGGAGACAATCTCTTCTTCGGCATAAAGAATCTCGAAACGGGGAGAGAGCAGGACTTTCAGGTTGTCGAGCGACAGATACTCCAATCCGTGTCCGGTCAGGGCATGTATCTCCCGCATATTCTTCTTCCCGAAAGTACTGAATGCAAGAATGCCGCCGTCCGACAGAAAGCGGTGGCAACGGGCGAAGAACCGTTCCGTATCGGCAAACCATTGCAAGGTGGAGCAGGACGTTATCAAGTCCGTCCCTTGCGGGAAATCAAGCGTTTCCGCGTCACACGGCAGAAAGCTGACGGCGGTAGTTGCAGGAGAACTTCCGTAAAGTGGCGCTTTGGTGCTCTCGGATGGAGTTTCGGCGCCGTAAAGTTCCACATCGGCATCGTAAAGAACCCCAGAGGCGTTGCCAGCCTGAGGAGCGCGTGGCAGACGCCCGCCACCCGTCAGCAAGTCGTGTATGCACTCTTCCATTTCGGGACACAGGTCGTTAAGCAGTAACGTTTCCGGTTGCAACGTGCGCAGCAACAGGCGGGAGTAACAGCCCGTACCGCATCCGAACTCCGCAATATGGCGGAAGGAAAGGGCGGCGTTCCGCGGTTGCTGCCTGTCACCGTTACCGCCCGGTGCGGCAGCGGATATACAGGCGTGCGCCGTGAGCAGGCGCAGCATTTTTTCCGCAACCTGCTGCTGTACGCGGGCTTCGCTGCCGTATGTGTCTCGCGCATGGGCAAAGCGCCGTGCCACGAGAGCTTTGTCAATGGATTGGGCGTTGCAAGTCATTTCCTCTGTCGTTTCATTCGATATTGATGGATTTGAGGTGGTGCATAAAGTCGTCGATGGGCATTTCCCACATGTCCTGCAACAGAAAACGGAACATGGACGCGTCATAGTGTGCGCTGTCCGTCAGGATTACATTGTTGCACATCAGGTTGTCGTGGTTCATTTCCAGGTTTTCAGGCGGAAAAATCCGGTCGTTGCTGCCGATAAAGGCGTAATCGTAGTCGTATTCGTACCTTTCGAAGTTCTCCTGAAACCTTTCTTCAGTCTCCTCATCATAACCTTTATGCTCCATGTTTCCAAACATCTCGAAGTACCGCTCCCGGATGAGCCTCAGTTCTTCCTTGATTTCATCGAAGTCCCGTCGGGGAGTTATTTCCATGAAGGCCTTGTAGGCGTTGCTGTCCTTGCACATGCGGCGCAGGAACTTCTGGAGTGAGGCGGGGGTGAGTCCGTCGAGAGTGGCCTGATAGGTTTGCACGGGAATACCTTCCAGATTGTCTATGGGGCTTGTACTTCCGTTGAAGGCTATACTGAAAATCTTTTCCCGGGGAACTTGGCTGAGTATGAGAGAACCTGCCCACACTCCCATAGACCAGGCTACCACGTTTATCTGCCGGTAACGGTCGAAGACGGACGTGTCGAAGTCCGGTGTGCGGTAGTCGTAGCAAATCATGTAGTCCGTATCCTTGGGATGATACTGCTTGAAAGGAGTTTCATCTGCCGCCCATCCGGCAAAGAAGAGGAGTAACTTGGGGTGATTCTCGTTGATGATATACACTTGTTTCATTGTTTTTTCTTTATTAAATGATAAATATCGGTTGATGTTTTAATGCCGTTTGTCATAGGTATTGCTAAGTTTGAGTATGAACGGTCAGGTAATTCGTTAACTCTTCTATCTCCTCGCTTCTGATTTCCGCTGTCAGCGAAAAACGGATGCGTGATGTTCCTTCCGGCACTGTCGGCGGACGGACGGGCAGGGCATAAAAGCCGTGCCGTTGCAAAGCCTCTGCCTGCAGGACGGTATCCGCGCTCTGTCCGACAATCATCGGAACGATATGGCTGGCGCCGGGACATGTATATCCTCGTGCTTGCAGGGCTTCGCGAAGCGTTCGGCCGATATGCGCCAGATGTTCGCGCCGTTCCTGCATATCTGCCAGTCGGCGTACAACAAACAGTGTCCATGCTATGTTTACGGGTGGCAGCCCGGTGGTGAAAATAAGTGTGCGCATGCGGTTTACGAGATACTCCCGTACCGTCTTTCTGCATACGATGTAAGCGCCTACGGACGCAGCCGCCTTGCCGAATGTACCGACGAGAAAGTCGATGTCGCGGATACAACCGGATTCCTCGGCGCAACCAAGCCCCCGCTTGCCGCGTACGCCGAAGGCGTGGGCTTCGTCCACATAAAGCAGTACGTTGTCATATCGGCGTTTTAATCCTGCCAGGGCTTGCAAATCTGCCCGGTCGCCATCCATGCTGAAGATGCTTTCGGTGACGATGATGATTCGGCGATAGGCGGAATGATGCTCTTTCAACAGCCGTTCCAATTGCGCCAAATCGTTGTGGCGGTAACGGACACATTTGGCCGCCGAAAGACGGATGCCGTCAATCAGACTGGCGTGGACGAGCTTGTCGGCAAGTATCAGCGTCCGCGCATCGCTTACGGCAGGCAGGATACCCGTATTGGCATGATACCCGCTGTTGAAAATCAATGCGGCTTCCGTACCGAAAAGGTGCGCCAGCTCCGCTTCCAGTTCTTCGTAAACGGTGAAGTTGCCCGTCAGCAGCCGGGAAGAAGAAGAGGCGGGCAGGAACGTGTCGGGAGTAAGCGTGCGCAGGAACTCCTCGCGCAAGCTCCGGTCGGATGCCAGCCCCAGATAGTCGTTGGACGAGAGGTTCAGCATACGCGCGCCGTTCACGACGACATGCCTTCCGTCGTGCACCATCTTGGGCAAACGGCGCAGATTGCTGTGTTCTTCAAGGTGTTGCAGCTCTTGCTGCATTTCATGTATTGTATCCATTGTTCAACGCTTTCTTATTTCATTTCTTCCACAATCTTAATCAATCCTTTCGTCAATACGCCGAGCTGTTCCGGTTCGATGATGAAAGGCGGCATCAGATATACCAGCCTGCCGAACGGGCGTACCCAGATGCCTTCTTCAACGAAGCGTCGCTGCATCCATGCCATATCCACCGGCTTTTTGGTTTCTATGACGCCGATGGCTCCGAGTACGCGTACATCGGCCACTTGCGGCAGTTGCCGTGCAGGTTCCAGCTCCTGCCTTAGCTGTGCTTCGATGCGGGCAACTTTCTCCTGCCAATCATATTCGGGAGACGTGAGCAATCGTACCGATGCGCAGGCCACGGCACATGCCAGAGGATTTCCCATGAACGTGGGGCCATGCATAAACGCGCCCGGGGCATGGTTGGAGATGGTGTCCGCCACCTCGTTGGCGGCCAGTACGGCGGAAAGCGTCATGTAGCCGCCGGTCAGAGCTTTGCCTATGCACATGATGTCCGGCTCTGTTCCGGCATGCTCCCAGGCAAATAGCTTTCCGGTACGTCCGAAGCCCGTCGCTATTTCATCGAAGATGAGGAGCAGACCGTGCTCACGGCATAGCTTCGCCGCTTCGCGCAGATACTGCGGATGATAAAACCACATTCCGCCTGCGCCCTGCACCACGGGTTCCAGTATCAAGGCCGCCAGCTCATCGGCGTGTTGCTCCATGATTTCTTTCAGCGGGAGAATATCATCCGGATTCCATTCGCCGCCGAAGCGTGAGCGGGGTTGCGGAACAAAGTACCGTACGGGGAGCGCCGAACCGAAGAGCGAGTGCATCCCCGTCACCGGGTCGCACACCGACATGGCGTTCCACGTATCTCCGTGATAGCCGCTGCGGATGGTGACAAAGTTATTCTTCTTGCCCCGGTTCTTGGCGTACCAGTACTGCACAGCCATTTTCAAGGCCACTTCCACGGCCACCGAGCCGGAGTCCGCATAGAATATCTTCTGCATGGAAGGCGGAACCAGCGGCAGGAGCAGTTTTCCGAGTTCGATGGCGGGGTCGTGCGTCAGTCCGCCGAACATGACGTGCGACATCTTGCCGAGCTGTTCCGTGGCCGCCCTGTTCAGCGCCGGATGGTTGTAACCGTGTACGGCGCACCACCAAGAGGACATTCCCTCTATCAGCGTCTGTCCGCTTTCCAGCGTAATCGTTGCTCCGTCCGCCCGCTTCACCTTATATACAGGCAGCGGATCGGTGGTCGAAGTGTATGGATGCCACAGATGCTCGCGGTCGAATTGCGAACCGCAGAACTCATATCCGGCTTCTTCTATCAGCTTCTTGTCGTCGGAAATCTTAGAGCCGAGCGTGGTCAGCAAGTCGCCCACGATGGCCGAGTTGATACCTATATATAAGGACTTCTTCACCGCATCCTTGCTCAGTTGCGAACGTCCGCCCGCAAAGCGCAGGTAGGCCGTGGGATTGATGAAGCGGAACAGGGCGATTGTTACCAATACCTCTTCTTCCGTCAGCGCCTGCCGGTTTTCCAGCGGAGTGCCCGGAATGGGGCTGAGCAGGTTGATGGGGATGGACTGCACTCCCAGCTCTTTCAAGGTAAAGGCGAACTCGATACGCTGTTCCATCGTCTCGCCCATACCGATGATGCCGCCGCTGCAAATATCCATACCCGCGTTGCGGGCAGCTTGCAGGGTGCGCAGCTTGTCTTCTTGCGTGTGCGTGCTGCACAGGGTGGGGAAGAAAGAGGGGGCTGTTTCCAGATTGCAGTGATAGCGTGTGATGCCGGCATCGTGCAGGGCTCGCAGTTCCTTTTCGTTCAGCAAGCCCAGAGAGGCGCATAGCTGTATGGACGAGTGGCGGCGCATATGGCGTGCCGTATCGCAAAGCTGTTCCATTTGTCGGGAAGAAGGTTTTCGGCCGCTGGTGACGAGGGAGAAACGGTTGACGTCCTGCCGTTCATTGTATTGCGCCTGTCTGAGGCATTCTTCTGCGGGGAGCAGGTCGTAGATGTCGGCCTTGGTGTGGTAGTGGGCGGATTGTGCGCACCATTTGCAGTTTTCGGGGCAGTGTCCCGACTTGGCGTTGATGATGGAGCACATATCAAACTCGTGCTGTGCGCACTGTACGGTAATCTCATGTGCAGCGGCATAAAGCGCTTCACGGTCGGCGGTGTTCGCCAGCCAGGCGGCTTGGTCGGGCGATATGTCTATGCCTGCCAGTACCTGGGCTTTCAGTTCGTCAATAGTCATGGTATGAATAAAATAGGGGAGAGTCTGAACCGCATCCTGCTTGCGCAGCGAGCTGTCGGCCACATTCTTGCGCAGACAGCCGATCGTGACGCATCTGCCTATGCTGGCGAATGCGGCATAGGCCTTCCGGCTCCAGCGGCGGAAGCGTATCGTATGTCCGGGGGATTGTTTTCGTTTCACGGTTTCAGTATCTCGTTGCGGATTATCTTATGTGGCTGCAAATGTAGGAAAAATATTCGTTAAATGCCCGGATTGTACCGGTAACTTACGGTTTTGTTTGCTTTCAGTGATGCCTGCACGTCAATCAGCCGTTGGTTCCTGCTGCCACGGAAGTAGAGGTCTTCGTCGCGCAGCTCCTGCCGGAATTTACCGTCCACCAGCACGTCGATGTACTCCAACAGCTTTGCCTGACGGGGATTGCGCAGCAGCGACTCGAAGGTGTATCCGGTGTAGCACCAGATGTTTTTCCGGCTTCGCTGCTTGATGGCGTGCGCCAGTTCGGTGAAGCCTTCCGGCTGGAACATCGGGTCGCCCCCGCTGAACGTCACGTCTGCGAATGTATCGGCAAGCACCTTTTGCAGAATTTCATCGGTGCTCATCCAGCGTCCGCGGTTAATGTCCCACGACTCCGGATTGTGGCAGCCCGGACACCCGTTGGGGCATCCGGCCGCGTAAATGGCGGTACGGAAACCGGGACCGTCCACCGTGGTATCTTCTAATATCTCAAGAATGGAAAGCACTTTTTTAATGAAGAATTAAGAATTAGGGAAATTGAGAATTGAGAATTAAGAATTGAGAATTGAGAATTAAGAATGATGAATTCAGCATGAAAGCTCTTAACCAACTCAAAATTCTTAATTCTTCATTCTTCATTCTTCATTCTTAATTCCCATGTACTACCCTGTCGTTCAGTTCGGCGAGTTTGGCTTGGTTCCAACGGTCGGTGGTTCCTACCAGGTAGCCGGTGATGCGTTGCAGTTTGTCGATGTGGGTGCTGCCGCATTTCGGACAAACTTCCAGGTCGGGGGTGGAGTTTTCGTATCCGCATTCCAGGCAGCGGTTGCGGTTGTGGTTCACCGAGCCGTAACCGATGTTGTACCGGTCCATCATATCTACTACACGCATGATGACTTCGGGGTTGTGGGTGGCGTCGCCGTCAATCTCCACGTAGAAGATGTGTCCGCCGCGGGTCAGGTCGTGGTAGGGGGCTTCTACTTCCGCTTTATGGCGGGCGCTGCACTTGTAGTACACGGGCACGTGGTTGGAGTTGGTGTAGTAGTCGCGGTCTGTGATGCCCGGCAGACAGCCGAACTTCTTGCGGTCTACACGGGTGAACTTGCCTGAAAGACCTTCGGCGGGCGTGGCCAGCACGCTGTAATTATGCTGATATTGGTCGGAGAACTGATTGGCGCGGTCGCGCATGTACGTCACGATTTTCAGACCTAATTCCTGGGCTTCTTCCGATTCTCCGTGGTGCTTGCCCAAAAGCGCGACCAGACATTCCGCCAGACCGATGAAACCGATGCCCAGCGTACCTTGGTTGATTACGGAAGAGATGTCTTCGTTCGGCTTGAGCTTGTCGCAACCTATCCACAAGGCGGACATCAGCAAGGGGAACTGCTTGGCAAACGCCGTCTTTTGGAACTCCATGCGTTCGTGCAACTGGCGGGCGGTGATGTCGAGCATGGCGTCCAGCTTGGCAAAGAAGAGGGCGATGCGCTGCTCCTTGTCCGCTATGTCCATGCACTCTATGGCAAGGCGGACGATGTTGATTGTGGAGAAAGAGATGTTTCCTCGGCCGATGGATGTTTTCGGGCCGAAGCGGTTTTCAAACACACGTGTACGGCATCCCATGGTGGCGACTTCGTGCTCGTAGCGTTTCGGGTCGTCGGCTCTCCAGTCGTCGCTGCGGTTGAAGGTGGCGTCCAGATTCAGGAAGTTCGGGAAGAAACGGCGTGCGGTGACTTTGCAGGCAAGCTGGTAGAGGTCGTAGTTGCGGTCTTCGGGCAGGTAGCTTACGCCGCGTTTCTTTTTCCATATCTGAATGGGGAAGATGGCTGTCTCGCCGTTTCCTACGCCTTGATACGTGCTTTTCAGCAGTTCGCGGATGATGCAGCGTCCCTCGGCGGAAGTGTCCGTGCCGTAGTTGATGGAGCTGAACACCACTTGATTTCCGCCACGGGAGTGTATCGTGTTCATGTTGTGGATGAACGCTTCCATGGACTGGTGCACGCGGGCTACGGTCTTGTTCACGGCATGCTGGACAATGCGGCGGTCGTCGGTCAGGCCGTCCAGCGGTTGTTGCAGATAGTCTGTCAGCTCTTTTTGGTAGAGGTGCGAGTAGTCCTTGCCGTTCAGCTCTTCCAGATTCTTTATTTCCTCGATGTAGCTGTTGCGCACGTAGGGAGCGAGATAGAAGTCGAATGCGGGAATGGCTTGTCCGCCGTGCATTTCGTTTTGGGCGGTTTCCAATGAGATGCAACCCAGGATACTGGCGGTCTCGATGCGTTTTGCAGGGCGCGATTCTCCGTGTCCGGCGGAGAAGCCGTATGTCAGGATGCGGTCCAGCGGGTGCTGCACGCATGTCAGGCTCTTGGTAGGGTAATAATCCTTGTCGTGGATGTGCAGGTAGTTGTGGCTGACGGCATCCAGCACTTCCTCGCTCAGCAGATAGTCGTCTACAAACGGTTTGGTGGTCTCGCTGGCGAACTTCATCATCATGCCTGCCGGAGTGTCGGCATTCATGTTGGCGTTCTCGCGGGTGATGTCGTTGGATTTGATGTTGATGATTTCCAGAAACATATCGCGCGTCTTTGCCTTGCGGGCGATACTGCGCTGGTTGCGGTAGGCAATGTATTTCTGTGCGACATCTTTACGGCTGCTCTTCATCAGCTCCATTTCCACCAGGTCCTGAATGGCTTCCACCGTCATTTGGGCATCGCCCTTAAAGGAGATGTGGTCGGTGATTTGGCGTATCAGTTGCATGTCTTCTCCCTTGTCCGTATGGAGCATGGCCTTGCGGATGGCGGTTACTATTTTTTCTTCGTTGAAGCCGACGACGCGTCCGTCACGCTTGAGTACCGTTTGTATCATATTGGTTGTATTTTTTAGATTTTACAATAGGAGTTAATTGCGAAACAAAGGTATGATAGTTTTTTATACGTTTTCTGTTTTGGAAAACTTTTGTTGGATTAAAAATGGTTAATCTATTGATAATCAAATATGATTTGTGATGAAATGGGAAACTTTTCAGTTTACGTGGTTTTTATAGTTGCACATTATTGATAATTATATATTAGATGATGTGTCAATCTGTTTTGAAGCGGCCGATGAAAAATAGGGATTTCACTTGCCGACTTTCAAATACTTTGGTTATATTTGCAGCGAATCGGTTTACCGATGGTTGTCATCATCGGTAATTAAAAGGGAATCGGGTGCAAATCCCGGACAGTCCCGCTGCTGTAAGGTTTCATACCAAACATTTCGACAGATACACCTCTGCCACTGATTATTTCCCCGTATGCGGGAAAAGGTTGGGAAGGCGGTTTGAAATGGAAACCGAGTCAGAAGACCTGCCATTCTTTGATTTTCTTTGCCACTCGTGGGATAGGGCAAAGCGCTGAGGTATTAATTTTCAAATAAAAAGAACGAATATGGGAAAGTTGTTTCCACCCTTTAAGGTCGATATTGCGGGGGCATTGTGTGTGCCTTCTGCGCTGAGGGACGCAAGGAGCCGCTATCAAGGCGGGCAAATCAGTCAGCAAACATTGCGTGCCGTGGAAAATGCGGAGATACGTAGTTTGATTGAACGGTTGAGGTCGGAAGGCGTAAGGATTGTGACGGATGGCGGATTTCGGAGTTATGATTTTCTGGAAGCCTGGGAAGGCATCCGCCGGAAGGGCGATGCGGGGGCTCCGTCCGGCAAGGAGCTGGAAGTGACGGGCAGAATAGGTTTGCTTCATCATCCTATCCTTGATGATTTTGCTTTTTTGGCGGCGAATGCTTCGGACGATGTATTGCCCAAACAACATATTCCTTCGCCCGGAAAAGTACTGATGAGGATTCTTCGCGAGACGGATGCCGGGTGCATGAAGTCGGTTTATCCGGACTTGAATATACTGCTGGATGATTTGGCGGCGGCTTATAAAAAGTTGCTGGAAGGGCTTTATGAGGCCGGTTGCCGTTATATACAGTTCGAGGGCGTGAAGTCCATGCTGACCGATGAAGCCGCCCGCCTCAATAACCGGGTGCTGCGCGAGCGTCCCGAAAGGTTGTTCGTGGCTTTTCATGCCGCGACGGATATGTTGATACGGCTGCGCGGGGCGGACGCGTATTTTCTGGATTATGATTGCGGGATTTGCGATCGCAGCCGTCTGTTGTGGTTTGTGCATGAACGGGAAGCTGTGTTTGGTTTCGTGCTCTCTTATTATCCCGATGAGGAAGAACTGGATGAGTTGCAGGCCAAGATGGAAGAAGTGCTGAATTATATTCCCGTGAAGCATCTGACGCTCTGCCTGCCCGATGCGGATAATCTTCTTAATCCCTCGGAAGAGGATGAGGAGAAACAATGGAAAACCGTGGGACTGGCTAAGGATATGGCAGACCGTATATTCCCTGTCTGAGCGCACGCACTGTTGTGTCCGGGTGCACGTCTCGCTGTGTTTGAGCGCAGGCCTTGTTATGGCTGAGCCCGTACTTTGTTACATCCGAGCCCGCGTCTCGTGGTGGCCGAGCCCGCATGTTACCATAACTGAGCCCGCATCTTACGGCTGTTGCCCTGCGGGATTGCAAAACAATAAAGAGGGTGTGTCGAAACCCTCATAAATAGGAAATCACCCTCGCCACAGATAATCGTAGCGGGGGTGATTTCGATACAAGGGGAGTTTTGACACGCTCCCTTTGTTTTATGCTCTTTCGGCTTCCTCGCTTATTTAAGCACTTCAGCCAATTTTTCTTGCAGTTCCTCTCCGTGCAAACCGCGTGCAAGGATAATTCCGTCACCGTCAATCAGTACCGTGTGGGGAATGCTGCTTACGGCATACAGCTTGGCGCCTTCATTATTCCAATATTTCAAGTCGGACATTTGCGGCCAGGTGATATTCAGTTTGTCGATAGCCTCTTTCCAAGAATCACCGTTCTGGTCTAAAGAAACACCTACAATCTCGAAATTCTTGTTCTTGTATTTGGCGTATGCCTCTACCAGGTTAGGCATTTCGCGACGGCAGGGTCCGCACCAGCTTGCCCAGAAGTCGACGAGCACGGTCTTGCCCTTTCCTACGTAGTCGGACAGTTTCACGGTCTTTCCTTCGGGAGTCTGCATTTCAAAGTCCGTAAACTTTTGGCCTACGGCAGTGGCTTTCATCTTTTCTACATTCTCCTTGATGCGGATGATGGTGGCGTCGTTGCTGTATGTGGCGGGAATCTGCGGCATCAGCGGGTCGAGTTCTTTCACATCCAAGTAGTAGTAATTGCTTTTCAGCAGATGCACGCCCACGGCATTGGTAATGTTTTGGCTGATGCCGGCTTTGGCCACTTCCATCATTTTGCTTTCCAGCGCACTCATTTCCTTGCCTTTGGCTTCGCGCTGCTGGTCGGTCAGGGCGGTGTCGGTCATGGAAGTGTAGATGTTTTCCATCTGGCTGTCCAGTTCGTTGAGCTGGGTTCTGATGGCCTGGTAGATGTCGTTGTTGGCGGTACCGGTGGCAGAGCTGCTCTTTCCGTTGAGTTTGATATTGATTTTTCCGTTTTCGAGGAAGAAGTCCATAATCATGCCCTCTGCTCCGGCGGGGCTATAAGTAAGGTAGCGGTTGGCGGCAGTGTCCTGCGTTCCTTTGAAGGTGAAGGTTCCGTTGGTGATGACTGCGGAATCGAGTTTTACGAGTTGGCGGCCTTCCACGGTTTGCAGAAAGACGGTATCGCCGTCGGTTGCACCCTCTATCGTTCCGGTTACGGTGTAACCTTGGTTCCCGCTGTTACAGGCTGCGAATACGGCAGCGGCAGCGAGCAGGTAAGTTAGTTTTTTCATTGCTTTGTTCATTAAATAAATAATTTGTAGCCACAAAGATAATAATAAAAAATCCCCACCGGTATAACCGGTGAGGATTTTATGTTTTTTGTCCCTTTTTTACAGGGAAAGCTCTGCTTTTTATTCAGCAGCGGCTTCTGCTGCGGGAGCTTCTTCAGCCGGAGCTTCGGTAGCTTCTGCTTCTGCAGGTGCTTCAGCGGCAGCCTTGGCAGCTTCTTCAGCGGCTTTCTTTTCGGCCAATGCTTTAGCTTTCACTTCGTTTACTTTCTTTTCGGCTTCCAGACGTGCTTTGGCTTCAGCTTTCTTAGCTTCTTCGTCTTTAGCTTTCAGAGCGGCCAAACCGTTTTGTTTGTCGTTCTTCCAAGCTTCGAACTTAGCTTCTGCTTCTGCTTCGCCGAATGCGCCTTTCGCTACACCGCCAAGAAGGTGCTTCTTCATGTAAACGCCTTCACGGGAAAGGATGTTGCGGACAGTGTCGGTAGGTTGTGCACCTTTTAACACCCAGTCAAGTGCGCGGTCGAATTTCAAATCTACTGTGGCAGGATTGGTGTTAGGGTTGTAAGTACCAATCTTCTCAATAAATTTACCATCACGTGGTGCTCTTACGTCTGCAATAACGATAGAGTAGAAAGCGTAGCTTTTACGTCCATGTCTTTGCAATCTGATTTTTGTTGCCATTTAAATAAATGTTTTTAGTTAATGATTTGAATTATGCTGCTAACTCGTAGTAGCGGGCGCAAAGGTACACTTTTTCTTTTGATTGACAAATAGTTCGCGTAATATTTTCATTCCGGGGGAGAATTATGAGTATCTTCTCGGATACCTTATCAATATGGCGAGTATCGCGCAGGCTCCCATGCAGAACGGATAGTAAAGGTTGCCTATGATGCCGAGCGGCGAGATGCCGGCAAGTCCTGCGGCTATCAGCATTTGTGCGCCGTAGGGAATGATGCCTTGAATGAGGCAGGAGAATGTATCGAGTATGCTTGCCGTTTTCCGGCGGTCCAGGTGGAAGCGCTTGGCTATGTCCTTGGCGATGGGGCCGGTGGTGATGATGGCAATGGTGTTGTTGGCGGTGCAAAGATTGGCTACGCTCACCAGTGCGGCTATGCTCAGTTCCGCTCCCCGCTTGCCGGTGACGTGGCGGGTGAGGCGGGCGATGATGAAGTCGATGCCGCCGTTGTAGCGGATGGTTTCGAGCATTCCGCCTGCCAGCAGGGTGATGATGATAAGTTCGCCCATGCCGGTGATGCCCGTTCCCATGGCGCCGAACCAGTCGAAGAACCCCATTCCGGTGAAGAGGCCGATGATACCGGTCGAGAAGATGCCGAGCAGCAGTACCGACATCACGTTCATTCCGGCTATCGCCGTACCCAGCACGATGAGGTAGGGGATTACCTTTATCCATTCAATCTCCTGTATCTGCGGGGCGGCGGACAATGACAGCCCTTGAAAGATGTAAATGCCCAGCACAATCAATGCGGCCGGTACTACAATCATGAAATTTACTTTGAACTTGTCCCGCATAACGCAGTCCTGCGTCTTTGTGGATGCAATCGTGGTGTCTGATATGAACGAGAGGTTGTCTCCGAAGAACGAGCCGCCCACCACGATGGCTACCATATAGGGCAGGTCTATGCCTGTTTTCTCCGCCAGCCCCACCGCCACCGGAGTAAGCGCGACGATAGTCCCCACGCTGGTGCCGATGGACAGGGATATGAAACAGGCGGCTATGAAGATACCCGCCAGCAGCAGGTTGTCCGGCAGGATATGCAGGGTCAGATTCACCGTGGCGTCGATGGCTCCCATCTGCTTGGCGCTTTGCGCGAACGCTCCGGCGAGGACGAATATCCATATCATCAGCAATATGTTCTTGTTGCCTGCGCCTACGGAAAACTGGTAGACGCGTTGTTCCAGTTTCAACCCCCGCGTAATGGCGATGGCGTAGCAGGACGACAGCAGGAAGGCCACCGTAATCGGCACTTTATAGAAATCGTTTACAAGCAGTGATGTGATGAGGTATAGACAAAGAAATACAGCCAACGGACTTAGCGACCACCAGCCGCCCTTGTGCTTTGGAGAAGTAGTTGTATCTGCGGACATACTTTTCTGTTATGGAATTATAAGAGCGATATATTGAGTAAACCGGCTGCAAAGATAGGAAAAAAGAATAGAATTCCGGTTGATACCTCATTCTGTCATTCGGTACGAAGTGAAGAATCTCTTTCCTCATATATAAAGGAAAGGGGTTCTTCACTTCGTACCGAATAGTTGAATGAGGGTTGAAATTCATTCTGACACTTTCTTTCCCTATTTAGGGATGGAATACGCCCGGTGATTTTTTCAGGCATGGATTGCACGGATTTTTTTTAATATCCGCGAAATCCGTGTAATCCGTACCAGAAAAATTACCGGGCAAACCTGTATTATAAAGTCACGCCTGTCTTGAAGATGGCGATTTCCTTGTAACCCTTCTTTTCGTTGTTCACGAACTCGCCGCTTGCCACACGGATAATGTAGTCGATGAAACGTTCGCAAGTCTTTTCCATCGGTTCGTTTTCAAGGATAACTCCGGCGTTGAAGTCAATCCAGCCCGGTTTGTTCTTGGCGAGGGTGGAGTTGGTGGAAATCTTCATGGTCGGTACGTACGTTCCGAACGGCGTTCCGCGGCCTGTCGTAAACAGTACCATGTGGCATCCGCATGAAGCCAGGGCGGTGGCTGCAACCAAGTCGTTTCCCGGTGCCGAAAGCAGGTTCAGGCCTTTTACTTGCAGGCGTTCGCCATAAGGAAGCACGCCGTCCACGTAGCTCTTGCCGCACTTCTGGGTACATCCCAAAGCCTTGTCTTCCAGTGTGGAGATGCCGCCGGCTTTGTTGCCCGGAGACGGATTTTCACCTACCGGTTCGCCGTGCGAGAGGAAGTATTCTTTGAAGTCGTTTATCAGTTTCACCGTTTCTTCAAACAGCTCTTTGTTACGGCAGCGGTTCATCAGGATTGTTTCCGCACCGAACATTTCGGGTACTTCCGTCAGTACGCTCGTACCGCCTTGCGCAATGAGGAAGTCGGAGAACATACCCAGCAGCGGGTTGGCCGTGATGCCCGAGAAGCCGTCGGAACCGCCGCATTTCAAGCCTACGCGCAGCTCGCTCAGAGGCACATCCACGCGCTCGTCCTTGCTGGCTTTCTCGTAGAGTTCGCGCAGCAGCTTCATGCCTTCTTCGTATTCGTCGCCCACTTTCTGCGTCACCATGAACTTCACGCGGTCGGAATCGTATTCACCCAAAAACTCGCGGAATACATCCGGCTGGTTGTTTTCGCATCCCAGGCCTACCACAAGTACAGCTCCGGCATTGGGATGCAGCACCATGTCGCGTAGTATTTTCTTGGTGTTCTCGTGGTCGTCGCCCAGCTGCGAGCAGCCGTAATTGTGCGGGAATGCCATGATTGCGTCCACGCCTTTGCCCTCTGTTTCACGGCGCAGGCCTTCCGCCAGTTGGTTGATGATGCCGTTTACACAGCCCACCGTGGGGATAATCCATATCTCGTTGCGCACTCCCACATCACCGTTTTTGCGGCGGTAACCTTTGAAGGTCAGGTTCTTGTGAGGAATATCCAGATTCACTTCGGTGGGATTGTACGTATATTCCAGCAGTCCGGCAAGATTGGTCTTGATGTTGTTTTCGTTCATCCAGTCGCCCTGCTTCTTAGCGGTGCGGGCGTGGCCGATGGGATAACCGTATTTAATCACATTTTCGCCTTCCGCAAAATCTTGCAGCGCGAACTTGTGCCCGGCTGGAACATCTTCGTTCAGGACGATTTCCTTGCCGTCTACTATGAGCTTTTCACCTGCCGGCAGTGCCACAATGGCCACTGCAACGTTATCGGCAGGATTAATTTTCAGGTACTTTGTTTCCATATGAATATGTTTTAATTAGTTTCGTTCAATATTACTTGATTGCTTTAATCACTTTATTATCTTACTATCTTATTGCCTTACTATCTTATTGCCTTATTATCTTACTACTTTATCGCTTCTACCTTATTGCTGCTACCTTATTGCTGCTACTTTATCGTTTCTACTTTATCGCTTTTACCTTATTACTTCTATTTTATCATTTCTACCTTATCGCTTTATCATCTTACCACCTTATCACTTTCACCTTGTTATCTTACAACCTTATTAAACAAGTAAGTGTTGAAAGCTATTTATAGTAAGTATAACCTAAGCCTGAAGGGCTTTTTATCTTATAGCCCGGGGCAACGCCCCGGGAATAAATGTTTCCGGAACCCTGCGCCCTGTAAGGGCAAAAGATTAATCTTCAAATATTTTGCCCTTACAGGGCGCAATGTTATTCATATTCGTATTCCCGGGGTGTTACCCCGGGCTATAAGATAAAAAGGCTTTCAGCCTTAGATTACCCTATATCATCGTTACTGATATAAACTGAATTTCAACATTTATTAATGTATAATCAGCTTGTACTGTCTATCATTCTAACATTTGCTTATTATAATGTTATTCTATATGTCCTTACTTATTATAATGTTATTTTATATGCCCTTGCTTATTATAATGTTATTCTATTTTATCTTACTTGTTATAGTGGTATTTTATATCTCTTACTTGTTATAATGCTCTTCCGTATTCTCTTACTTATTATAATAGTATTCTATATTCTCTTTCGTCAGCAGGTCAATCGGCATGAAATTCTCCCTTGCGATTTCTTTCTTCAGAATCAGATGGTCGCACAGGGCTTTGATGCCATCGAACCCCTGCAAGGTGGGTTGCTGGGCGATGAGGAAGAAGATACTCCCCTCTTTCAGGCAGTCCACGTTACGTTTCAGCAGGTCATATCCCATGAGGTTGAAATCCGTTCTCCGGTGCTTTTGCAGATATTCGCCGATGATATATGCTTTGGAGTTGAAGGTGATGCCGTTCTTTACGGTGGGGTGGGCACGGAAGAAGTCGTCCAGCATTTGCGCGTCCTCGCTGTCGCGTTTGGCGTGCAGGTTCAGTTCCCAGATGCGGCAGGCGGGGTGATGCTCGCTCATGTATTCCCGGAAACCGATTTCCCGCCGTTCCTGCTGGTTGGAGCCTACGATGCCTTCGTTTATCTTGCGGAAGATAACGATTTCCTGCGCATCCTCGCCGGCGAGCAGCATCAGCATGCGTGCGGCGAAATATCCGCTTTGGTGCGAGTTCTGTCCGAAGAAGGAGAGGGCGGGAGCTTCCTTGATGTTCGAGTCTATATATATATAAGGTATATTCAGCTTTTCGAGCTCGTCGGTGAAGGGAGCGGTGTACTGCGGGGCGGTGGGGGCGAACAATACGCCGTCGGGCTTCATGTCCGCGATGCTGCGGGCGGCGCGGGCGAAGGAGCGGTAGTCGTACGGATCGTAGTACGTCAGCTTCACGGTGATGTTGAAGTCCGAATAGGTTGTCAGCGCTTCGTGGATGCCGCCTTCCACTTCCGTCCAATACTCCCCGGTGTCGTGCTGGGGCAACAGGCAGGCAAACGCATACTTCTTGTTGGACGCCAGTGCGCTGGCATACATATTGGGTTGATAGTTCAGCTTCTCCAAGATTTCTTCCACACGTTTACGGCTGGCTTCCGACACTCCGCTACGTCCGTGGATAACGCGGTCTACGGTTCCCACCGATACATCAGCCATCCTGGCGATGTCCTTAATCCTTATCCTTTCCGGTGTATTCATGGGCTTGTTCATGGCTTTTTGTGCTCGCACACAATAATAATCTAAATATTTTCGACACAAATATATAACAATTTTTGTAATTACGAAAATTGTTGTATCTTTGTGCCCGCACACGAAAGCTATGAAGAACAAACCCCGTTTTCGTTTACTCTGCATAGAATCAAGTGTTTAACCTCTTCATGAGGGCTGATATGACAATTTGAAAGAAACAATTTAATCATATATTTAATAAAAACATAGAATTATGGGAAAGAAAGTCGTTACATTAGGTGAGATTATGTTGAGACTGTCCACTCCGGGCAACACTCGTTTCGTACAGTCCGATTCTTTTGATGTAGTATATGGCGGTGGTGAAGCCAACGTTGCTGTCAGCTGCGCCAACTACGGTCATGATGCTTACTTTGTAACCAAATTGCCGAAACACGAAATCGGTCAGTCAGCGGTGAACGCTTTGCGTAAATATGGTGTAAAGACAGACTTTATCGCACGTGGCGGTGACCGCGTAGGTATCTATTATCTGGAAACCGGTGCGTCCATGCGTCCCAGCAAGGTGATTTACGACCGCGCCCACTCTTCAATCTCCGAAGCGGATGCGGCGGATTTCGATTTCGACGCTATCATGGAAGGTGCAGACTGGTTCCACTGGTCAGGTATCACTCCGGCTATCTCCGACAAGGCTGCCGAATTGACCCGTCTGGCTTGCGAAGCCGCCAAGCGTCATGGTGTTACGGTATCCGTAGACCTTAACTTCCGTAAGAAACTTTGGACAAAGGAAAAAGCTCAGTCCATCATGAAACCGTTGATGCAATACGTAGACGTTTGTATCGGTAACGAGGAAGACGCGGAACTCTGCCTCGGTTTCAAACCCGATGCTGACGTAGAAGGCGGTAAGACAGATGCGGAAGGCTACAAAGGCATCTTCAAGGCAATGGCCAAAGAATTCGGTTTCAAATATGTAATCTCTACTTTGCGCGAATCATTCTCGGCAACACACAACGGCTGGAAAGCAATGATTTACAACGGCGAAGAGTTCTACGAATCAAAACGCTACGACATCAACCCGATTATCGACCGTGTAGGTGGCGGTGACTCTTTCTCAGGCGGTATCATCCACGGTTTGCTGACTAAGCCCAACCAAGGCGCCGCTCTCGAATTCGCGGTGGCCGCTTCGGCTTTGAAGCACACTATCAACGGTGACTTCAACCTCGTTTCTGTTGAGGAAGTGGAAGCGCTGGCCGGTGGTGACGCAAGCGGTCGCGTACAACGCTGATAATTCTTTTCAGGCGCGGATTACACGGATTTTACGGATACCGGTGTAATAATCACATGGAAAATACGGTGCTGAGCCCGTGCAATCCATGCCTGAAAAAATCAAATAGAGTTATTTCTATACATTAAATTATTGATTAATACAATGGCAAAATTTGATAAAATAGCCGTATTGAACAAGATTGGTTCAACCGGTATGGTTCCTGTATTCTACCACAAAGATGCAGAAGTAGCGAAAAAAGTAGTGAAGGCATGTTACGACGGCGGTGTCCGCGCATTCGAGTTTACCAACCGCGGCGACTTCGCTCACGAAGTATTTGCCGAAGTAGTGAAGTTCGCTGCTAAGGAATGTCCCGAAATGGCTATGGGTGTAGGTTCTATCGTAGACCCTGCTACCGCTGCGCTGTATCTGCAATTGGGCGCAAACTTCATTGTAGGCCCGTTGTTCAACCCCGAAATCGCTAAGATTTGCAACCGCCGTCTGGTGGCATACACTCCGGGATGCGGAAGCGTTTCAGAGGTAGGCTTCGCTCAGGAAACAGGTTGCGATCTCTGTAAGATATTCCCCGGTGACGTGCTGGGTACAAAACTCGTAAAAGGCCTGTTGGCTCCGATGCCGTGGTCTAAGCTGATGGTTACCGGCGGTGTGGAACCGACACAGGAAAACCTGACTTCTTGGATTAAAGCCGGCGTATTCTGCGTAGGTATGGGTTCCAAGCTCTTCCCGAACGACAAGGTTGCCGCTGAAGACTGGACTTACGTTACGGAGAAATGCAAGGAAGCTCTGGCTTACATTGCGGAAGCAAGAAAGTAATCATTATATTTCATTTTGTTTAAAGGTGTTTAAAGGGGACAACCATCGAGGTGCTACGGCACTTCGGTGGTTTGTTTTTTTGTACCCGGTGTAACGCTTTCGGCGGAAAGAGTGTCACAATGATAGCCTTTTAAGTGTTTACAAGTGTAAAAGAGACGTTTAATCTCTAAAACAATGTTATAAGACACTCACTTTTTCCCTCTACTGTTTGCGCACACGGAAAAAACGCTTACCTTTGCAGTGCAGTTGAGAAATTGCTCTTAAAAAATAAAAGAAGAGTTTTCAGTAAAGGTAATTAGTTAAGAGGTAAAAAGATTGAATTAATTCATAAGCGAAAAATTTATAGATTAAAAGTAGGTAATTAGGTAAAGGTAAAAGTTAAACATTAAGTGTTATTTGATAGGTTTGAAGTTTGTTTTTAGAGGTAAAAAGAAAGATTGATTTTCGGGTAACAATTTGATGCAAGTAAAAAAGAAAAGCCTTTTGGCTTTTCTTACACGAGGCGAGGGGTTCGGGAGAACTTGCTCGTTTTTTTTTATTTTCCGCCTTTTTTTGTATATTCTGTCCAAACTCTCCCCGTTTTTTGTATCTTTGCGACGAAGCCCCTGCGGGCAGACTTCCAACAAATAAAACAACAGGGTTAAATTGCATGGATTTTGGAACACTTATTACATATCTTTGATTGGTTTCTATACATTTTATTGTCAATAAATGTGGCGTATCTGTTGGTGTACAGTCTGGCATCGCTGCGCCGTGGCAAACCTCTCGCTTCCGTACCGGCACGCGCCTGCAAGCGTTTTGCGGTACTCATTGCCGCCTATCGCGAGGATGCGGTCATCCTGTCCACCGTGCACGCCTGCCTGGCGCAGGATTATCCGGACGATAAATACGACGTCACCGTTATATCAGACCACATGCGGCCTGAGACGAACGCGGCCTTGTCCTCACTTCCCATCAAGCTGCTTCAAGTGGATTTTGAGAAAAGCACCAACACCAAATCCCTGAAAGCCGCCCTCGAATACCTGGACAAAGCCGCTTACGACGTGGCGCTGATAATAGATGCGGACAACATTATCGCCCCGTCCTACCTGTCCGAGGTGAACGACGCTTTCGCCGTGCCCGGTGTCCGGGTGGTGCAGACACATCGCGTGGCCAAGAACCTGAACACCGACATGGCCTATCTGGACGCAGTCAGCGAGGAGATAAACAACTCCATTTTCCGTTCGGGGCATGCCAATCTGGGCATGTCGGCGGCTCTGATAGGTTCGGGCATGGCTTTTGACTATCCCCTGTTTTACGATGCGATGATGAGCAACACCTCGGTGGGCGGTTTTGACCGTGTGCTGGAGATGAAGCTCCTTTATGAGGGCGTGCATTTCCATTACCTGCCCGATACTTTCGTCAAGGACGAGAAGATACAGCAAGCCAACAATTTCTACCAGCAACGCCGCCGCTGGCTGTCCGCGCAGTATTACAGCTTCTTTGAGTTTGCCGGACGCTTGCTGCCCGCCATCCGTGACGGGAAGTGGGACTTCTGCGACAAGCTCTACCAGCAAATCTCGTTCTCCCGGGTGCTGCTGTTGGGATTCGTGTTCATCATCTCCCTCGCGCATTCCCTATGCGCGTCCCCATCGGCCTGTAAGTGGTGGGGAATATTCATCCTGCTGCTGTCGGCGCTGGCTCTCGCCATTCCCCGCAAGTATTGGAAGTGGCGGTTGCTGAAGGCGGTTTGCTGGGTTCCTTACTCTTTCTTGCTGATGCTTTTGAACCTGTTCCGATTGAAGGAAGCGAATAAGCGGTTTATTCATACGGTGCATGGGGTGGATTGAAAGATAAGATTATGCTATGAAAGGAAACATCCCCGAAATATCAGTAATAGTGCCTGTATACAACGTTGAGCCATACTTGGCTGAATGTATAGACAGCATTTTGTCGCAGACGTTTACCGATTTTGAGTTGCTGCTGGTGGATGATGGCAGTCCGGACCGTTGCGGAGAAATTTGCGATGGATATGCGGGCAAGGATAAGAGAATAAAGGTTCTCCATCAGGAAAATGCAGGTTTGAGTTGCGCCCGGAACAAGGGTTTGGAGCATGCTTCAGGCACATATATTGCGTTTATCGATTCGGACGATTACGTTACTTCCACCTATCTGCAGGAACTTTACGCATCATTGCCCGCCGATAAGGGTCAAAGAGGAACGGTAGTTTGCGGGTTCGATAAGCTGCTTCCCGATGGCTCCTTGCATACCGTCCATGTTCCGCAGCAGACGATCTTGCCGGCGGACTATTCGCGTGTGCTCACGGAGCTGGTCGGAAAGTACGTAATGTATGCTTGGGGCAAGCTATACGATAACAGGCTGATCAAGGAATACGGCATTCGGTTTGTGCCCGCTGTCTCAGGACTGGAAGATATGCTTTTCATGCTTGATTATCTTCCTCATTCGGATTTTCTGCTTATCTCCGATATTTCCGCTTATAGATATAGGGTGGGATACTCTATGACTACATTATCCACATGCATAAAGGATTTTCACAGTGAATACGCTGCTTTCTCCAACTATTTGGAAAGGGTATACCGGTATAAAAAAATGTATGGAACGAAAGATTCCTCTTTGGGTAGGGTATGGGAGTCATTGACGGTCTTTTTTCATAAGATTCTGCTGGCTGTTTATAAGAAAGAGAACCGTTATAGCCGGAAAGAGCGGATCGTCTTTTTGCGCCGGTTGCTTTCATCCGATAAAAGTTGGATAAAAGAGCATTTCTCTCCCCGGTATAAGGCGGATAAGTTTTCTAAGTTTTTGTTGGTCGATATCGGTGCGGTTGCTTTTGATGCTTGGATGTGTTGCTTATGGGCGATTAAGTTTAAGTATATGTTTGGAGCGGAAAAATGATGGAGCGGTGTGTCATATCCATAATAGTACCGGTCTACAAGGCGGAAAAATACCTTTCCCGTTGCGTAGCGAGTCTGCTTTCCCAGTCTTTTACGGCCTTTGAATTGCTGCTGATTGATGACGGCAGTCCCGATAACAGCGGTAAGATATGCAATGACTGGGCGGCAAAAGACTGCCGTATTCGCGTACTGCGTCAAAAGAACGCGGGGGTCAGCGCGGCCCGCAACAGGGGGCTGGATGAAGCGAGAGGAGAGTATATCGTCTTTGTCGACTCGGACGACTATGTAGGGGCCGACTATTTGAAACACCTCTATGAAGAGAGGCCGTTGGCTCCAGACTCCATTGTGATACAGGGATTTACGATTGTGTCGGAGCAAGCGGACAAGCAATATACAACCGCTTTTACTCCGTTTACGTATGTCGGTCAGGATATAAAGGAACTGTTTCTCAATGATGAGATGCGGGATATGCGGGGACCGGTTGCCAAACTTTTCAGCCGGGCTCTCATCGGGCGGTTGAATTTGCGTTTTCCGGCAGAGACTTCTTTCGGTGAGGATACGATATTTAATTTTCGGTATCTTTTTCATTGCCGGCAGGTGGTTGTCGGCAGCCGTGTCGATTATGTCTATTACGATGCGCCCGATTCTCTGACAAAGCGCCTGAATGATTTTGCGTCGGAGTATGCCACTTTCAAGTTATATCAATCAATCACTGCACGGTTGGCTGAAAAGCTGGGGTTGAACGTGGCGGATATGAGAACCACCTTTTCCTTTGTCGTCCTGTTTTTCCAACGCGCGTTGATTGCCGACTATCGTTCTGCCCGGAAAGTTCCCTTTTCTTTGCGGACGCGACACTTGCGCCGGTTGGCGGCCGAGCAACGTTCTTTTATGAAAGACTATTATCATCCCGGATATAAAGCGGATAAGCTGGGCAGATACTTCCTGCTGCATGGTTTCGGCTTTTGTTATAATCTCTATATGTCCGTACTTTGCCGTTTCCGGTTCAAGTACGTATTCGGTTATCCCGAAAAGGCGAAGCGAGAGGTCTGATGTTATTTTACGGTAAGAAAAAATGGAAATTGTATATTCGGTTATTATTCCTCATAAAGACATACCTTGTCTGTTGCAACGGTGCTTGGACTCCATTCCGCCAAGGGATGATGTGCAGATTATCGTGGTAGATGATAACAGTTCGCCGGATATTGTGGACTTTGCTCATTTTCCCGGTCAGGACAGAACGGATGTGGAGATTCTCTTTACCAAAGAGGGCGGGGGAGCGGGCTATGCCCGTAATTGCGGACTTGCCGGCGCCAAAGGCAGATGGTTGGTATTCGCGGACGCTGATGATTTTTTCCTGCCTGGTTTTCTGGACGTGCTGGATATTTACCGGAATACGGATTACGACCTGATTACGTTTCGTGCGGAAACGGCGGACTCGGACACGCTGGTTCCGCTTCCGCCGCGTCAGGCCGGTTATGAGGAAATAGCGGAGAACATGAATCTTGAAATCCTGAAATACCGTAATGACGTGCCTTGGGCTAAGATGGTTTCCGCAGAATTGGTACGCAGACATCATATTTGTTTTGACGAGACGGTTGCCGCCAACGATGCCATGTTTGCCGCTTATGTGGATTATTACGCCCATAAGGCGGCGGCATGTTCCAAGCCTGTTTATTGTGTCACTGTCAGAAAAGATTCCTTGCAATACGGAGTCAGGTTAGACACTCTTCTTGCCCGTGTAAAGGTTGCCTGCCGTTACAATCGCTTTTTACGGGATATAGGGCGTAGCGATAAAACTCTTTACAGTTATTCCCGGGTGACGGATTGCCGCGAGCACTTCGGCCGTAAAGGATATTGTAAAGCCCTGTACATTTATCTCCGGTTTGAAAGTTGGAAAAATATATATAAGACGTTCGCGGGATTATTGGAGAGTAAGTTTCATCAGATTTCTATTACCTTTGTTTTATGAGCAGTGTCTAAACAGAAAAAGCCGTTATGTCAGAATCCCGTCTAAAGAAAAGCTATCTGAACGCGCGTGTCAATGTATTCTTCTACCTTGTCACCCTTTTCATCTCCTTTTTCTCCAGAAAGATATTTCTTGAGAAGCTGGGAGCGGACTTTGTCGGGCTGACGGGGACGATGCAGAACCTGCTGGGCTTTCTCAATCTGGCCGAGCTGGGCATCGGAGCTTCCATCGGCTATGTGCTTTACAAACCGATTTTCGACGGCAACCGGGACAAGATAAAGGAAATCATCTCGGTGCTGGGCTATCTCTATCGCAATGTGGGGTTGCTGATTTTGGGCGCCGGGCTGCTGCTCGCCTGTTTTCTGCCTTACATATTCGCCGGTGCCGGTATTCATTTCGGAGTAATCTATTTTGCTTATTTCGCCTTTTTGGCTTCCGCCCTCATCGGTTATTTCGTCAATTACCGGCAGACCCTGCTTGGCGCCGACCAGCGCAATTATGTGGTCACCGTCTACTTCCAAACGGCCAATATCGTCAAGATACTCCTGCAAATGGCGTTGGCGTGCCATGTGGGCAGCTTCTACCTGTGGATAGCCATCGAGCTGATATTCGGCATTCTGTACTCGTTCATCCTGAATTGGAAGATAAACCGGGTATATCCGTGGCTGAAGTGCGAGGTGGCGGAAGGCAGGCGGAAGTATCCGGAGAATAAGATTATCGTGCGTAAAGCCCGCCAGATGTTTGTACATAAACTGGCGGGAATGGGCAGGACGCAGCTTTTGCCTTTTCTGGTGTACGCGTTTACCTCACTGAAGCTGGTGGCCTATTACGGCAACTATATGCTGTTGCTCACCAAGCTGAACCAGTTTGTCGACAATTTTCTGGGCAGTACCGGAGCGGGCGTGGGCAACCTGATAGCCGAGGGAGATGTGAAGCGCATCCAGCAAGTCTTTTGGGAGCTGAGCTCGTTGCGTTTCCTGATAGCGTCGTTCCTGACATTCGCGCTCTATCATCTGACAGACCCGTTCATTACGGTGTGGCTGGGCGAGGAGTACGTATTGCCCCGTTCCGTGCTGGTTATTATCCTCACCAACTTCTTCATCAGCCAGTTCAGAGGCACGAACGACCAGTTTATCTTCGGTTACGGACTGTTTCACGACACATGGGCGGCGGTGGCGACGCTGGCAATCACGGTGGCGGTGGCATTGGCGGGCGGCTTCCTGTGGGGGCTCCCGGGCGTGTTGCTGGGCGATGTAGCCAGTTCGCTGACCGTCATCAGCGTCTGGAAACCCTATCTCCTTTATAAGGAAGGGTTCGGAATGCCCGTCATGTCCTATTGGAAGAATATATTCCTTTACCTGCTGCTTGCCGTCCTTTCGTGGGGGCTGACGGACGTGGTTCTCTGTTTCCTTCCGCTGCCGGAACCGTCTCAGGGCTATGGCATGTGGATGGTGTATGCGCTGGTGTCGTCGCTGGTGTTCCTGCTGATATTGTGCGGCGGCTTTTATTGCTGCTCGGCGGGGATGCGTTCGCTGGTAAGGCGCTTCCGGCGCAGATAAAGCGGATAAAAAAGAAGAGGATGCGCCTCGTTCCCATCACCGGGGCGGCGCATCCTCTCGTACGGTGTGTACCGTTACTCTTTTAGAACGTCATCGCGTTGGCTCCGAAAACGCCGAGAACGGCGGAAGCTACGGCGATGATTACTTTCAAGACTGTGTCCCAGATTCCTGTACTTTTACTCATATTCTTTTGTTTTTAAGTTATAAATGATAAATCCCGATTATCGGTTCGTAAAATTCCCTTATCCCAGCGGGTTCTCCTCTTCACCGTTGTCTCCGCCGCTGCCGCCGCCATTGTTTCCGCCGCCGGAAACGCCGTCTTCGGACACCAGCTCAAAAATCAAGGTGTTGGGGTTGCCTTTGGTCGTGGCGTTGGTGTCGTTTTCCAAACGGAGCGTGTTCGCTACTTTGAAGCGGATATTCACCCGTTCGATGTTTTTCACCGTACAATCTTTGGCGGCCTCGGTGGCGCGACACTTGAAGGTGGTATAGAAGATACCGAACCCGTCCAGGCGGACGTTATTCCCGTCCGTCAGCGTCTGCCGTATCTGGCGGACGAGGGCTCTGCCTACGTGTACCACGTCTTCGGCGGACATGCTGCCCAGTGCCTCGATGTCTTGCGCGATGCGTTCGAGGTCGAGAATCTTGGCGTCTTTTGGCTTGCGTCTCAGCGTGTAGACCATCGGCGAGGTATTGTCGCCTATTTTCTTGTGTCGCTGCGTACGCATTACTAATGCTTTTGCTTTTGTCATTTCGTTACTTTTTAATGAATTGTCAATTGTTTCCGAAACGACGGGGATGGCTTCTCCGCGGCGAGTTTTTCTCCTTTTCGTTTCGTTGATACAAAGATACGGCGGCGCGCCGGTACGGAAGGAGCTTTGCAAAGGTTGGGGGAGATTGGGAGAGAATTACGGGGGATTACAGGGAATTGCAGAGGATTGCAGGGAGTTGCAGAGGATTGCAGGGAGTTGCAGAGGATTGCAGGGAGTTGCAGGGAATTGCAGAGAATTGCAGAGAGTTGCAGGGAATTACCGAGAGTCACCGAGAGTCACCGAGAACCGCAGAGAATCACAACGACAGTTACAGCCGCAACGTTTCGGGAGTTTTCCCGAAGAACCCTTTAAGGTTCTCCGAAAACACTCACCATCAGCCGCACTTGCGCGGGGGTATACCGGCGGGCGGCGGGGTTCATGCCCGTGGCCAGCAGGCGTTGTTCCAGTCCGGGGGCGGTACGGATCCATTCGTTAAACAGGTTTACGGCACTCTGTTGCGCCACGTTGCGGATATAACACATCGCCAGTTCTCCTTTGCCATAGCTGCGGATGGAGAAGGGGGCTTCAGCAATGAAAGAAGCTTCATTTTTCATCATAGTCTATACATGTTCAGGTTTTGATATTCAGATAGTTGATTGCTTCAAAGGTACGCATTTTCAGTGGAACAGGCAACCTTGTTCCTCATTATTTTTCAACCAATTTGCATTGTCGAACCGCGTGTCTACGGGGCCCGGACTGTCGCCGTCCGGAGTATGCACGATACCCTCTTCGCAAGGGAAGTAGCGCCCGCTGATGAAGTTGTAGACGAACTTGGCGCACGTGCCTGCACTGCCCAGATGCTTGAAGCGCACTTTGTCAATATAAATGGTTACGATTTGCTTCTTGTCGTTACGGTCTACGTCGATACAGTAGTCCGTCATGTTGCCGAAGTCGGCGGAGCCGTTGATGTCGTTCATCTCCACACGGCGCAGTTCTCCGGTGGCTTCGTTGCGGTTGACCTTGCGGGGGTGGGCTACGAGGATGACGAGGCAACGGTTGCGCTGGGCAAAGCGGCAGAGCTTGTTCAGCACGGAGCGGATGAAGTCGCGTTCCGTCATGCCGCTGTCCTGCTCCAGACGGTTCATGGGGTCTATCACGAGGGTGCGCACGCCGCGGCGGCGTACCAGTTGGCGGGCTTTGAGCAGGATGTCGTCTATGCGGTAGGCGCCGTCACCGGGCAGGATATGGGTCACGTTGGCCGCCAGCCATTGGCGGGCTTGGTCGTACAGTTCCTCGGTCATGCCGTAGCCGGGGGCGAAGTTACGTCCCAACAGCTTGTCGGCAATCTTCTTGAGGTGGTACTCCACGGGCAGGTTCTCAGGGCTGTAATAGGCTGTTTTCCAGCCGTGGCGCAGACGCAGGCGGAGCACGAGCTCGTCGGTGAACTCGGATTTTCCGTCGCCCGGACGGCCTGTTATCACCACGAGCCGCCCCAGCTCGAACGTGCAGTGGGCGTCCAGGTTCTCCCAGCCCGTTTCGGCGCCGCCTTGCAGTCCGTTTTCGTAGAGGGCGCGCAACTGCTCGCTGCAATCGTCGGCGGTGGCTACGCCCTCTATGGGAATTTCCTCGGCCTGTTGCAGGCAGATGGCGAGGCTGTCCGCGCCGTAGCGAATCAGATGCTCGTTGCTGTCCTTGCAGCCGGCTCCGTAGCGCACTATCTTGCAACATTCCGCGCCCAGACGGCGGACGAGCTCACGGCGCAGCACTTCTCCGGCGGCATCCTCGTCTACGGCGATGTAGACGGTTTCCTTGTCCTCGAAGTGGCTCTCCACGAAGCGGTCTATCCAGGTGAGGTTACTTTGCGCGCCGGCGGGCACGGAGATGATGTCGCGCCGTCCGGTGGCGGTCATCAGGGCGCAGGCGTCGAACTCGCCTTCGGTGATGACGGCCTGGCGGGTGCCCAGTATGCCGTTGATGTTGTAGGGGATGAGCTCGGCGTCCTTCACCATTTTGAAGTGCTTCTGTCCGCTGCGGAACTTGGTGTTGACGAGGGTATCGCCCTCGAAGTAGTTGAAGCAGAGGCAGTTCTCTTCTTTCTCGCTTTGGGGCATCCATTCGCGCTGTTCGGTGATGCGGAGCTCGTCGAGCAGCTCTTGCCTGAGGCAGCGTTCTTCCGTCCAGTAGCGTTCCAGCGCCTCGCTGCGGCCGGTTTTGGAAGCGTTGAACACGGGACGCCGGAAGTGCGAGGGCAGCAGGACGGATTTGCGGTAGCGGTCTATCCGTTCCTGCCGCCGGCGTTCTTCGGCATCGTCGGGGATGTGCAGGGTGTAGCCGCAGTGGTGGCAGTAGCACAGTCCCTTGTCGAGGTCTACGGATAGCGAACGGTCGCCTTTGTGGCCGCGGGTGTCGTTGCATTGCGGACAGGTGGTTTTGATTTTGCCGCTGCTGCGGCCACGGGTATTGATGTTATGTTTTCTGAAGTCGAACATGGGGGATGGTTTGGGGTGAATGGATTTCGGGTTGTGAGCCCGGATGTTTCGGGTTGCGGGCTCGGCGGTGACGAACTGTGGGGGCAGCGCTCTTGAACTGCCTGCTTACGGCTGCCGGACTGCCTACTTACGGCTGCCGGACTGCCTGTTTACGACCGCCGGACTGTGGGCTTGCGACCGCCGGACTGCCTGCTCGGAGTTGTCGGACTGCCCGCTTTCAGTCGGGCTTCCCTTTGTTCTTCCTGCCGGACATCCACAGGCACAGTTCCTCGTTCCAGACGGCGTTTGGGTCGGGACGGGGCGGGGCGTCGTCGGGGATGGGGCAGCCCAGGTAGGTTCGCTTCCCGTTGACGATTTGCTCGTATCGCAGCGGGTCGGCAGAGGACTCCCGGAGCTCGGATTTCTTCCGGGCTTCGTTGTCCGTCAGCTCCTTGAACAGCGCTTTCGAGGTGCGTCCGCCGGCACTCACGAAATTCACGAAGTAGGAGCGTACATCGCTTTCGGTCAGCAGGTTGTCTCCTTTGCCGTACAGCTCCACGTGCTGCTTGAAGAACTCTATGGCTTCCGGCAGGTGGCGTGCCAGCATGGCTCCGTAGCCGCTTCTCATGCAGGCCATTTCCATCCACAGACGGTTGCGCCCCAGTTCGTCCACCAGTTCACGCCAGGGGCGGATGGGGTGCTGCGGCCGGCGCGGCTCGTCCCATTCGTCGCAGACGGTTACCGTGACGGATGGCGGCGGCGGGGGTGTGCTGCCGGACGAACAAACCGAAGGAAGAGTAGCGGCATCGGCGGCGGTCTCTTCTTTTTCTTCTGTTGTTGCTGTTGTTTTTATATCTTTTATATTCTCTTTACCGATTGCGGGAGTATCTTTTGGCAACAGGCTGCCGTTTAGGCTGTTACCGACTTTCAAACTCTCTTTTTCCGCTTTCTTCCGAGACGTTTTTTGCACTTTTCGGTTGTTTTCGGACACTGAAACGTCAGTTCCCGAAACATTTTCGACACTTTTTTCGTCCTTTTTCTTGGCGGGATTCAGTTCGGCGGGCGTGAAATAGTTGTCCTCGTCGAAGATGAAAAGGTCGTATTCGCGGATGATTTTCTGCAAGTACGACAGGGGGATTTTCCGGCCTACGCAGAACGGTTGCAGATATTCCAGTTGCGCGCGCGGTTCGGGCAGCAACGCCAGTTTTTCGATGATGAACCAATAGGCTCCGGAGCCTTTCAACCTTTCCTTGTCTATGAGTTTTTTCATTCGGGGATCGTTCATCGCCATGATGGGATGTTGTAAGTAGAAATTGCGTTTCATGTATCAATTTTATTTATTCGTACGCTTGTATTATCGGCACGAAGGTAGGCATAAAAAATAGCGTATATAGCCTGATTTACTACGGTCTATATACGCTCATGCTGTTGTGTTGCAGTGTAATACGGTTTGAAAATACTTGGAAACCGTGAGTAGGTTAAAAGATGTATAATTCCGGGATTTTTCTACTCTTTCTCCTTTTCCCTTACCTGTTTCACGACTTCGATGCGGTGTCCGGCGGGAATCAGTTCGGCGCTTGCCCTGTAACTGGCTTTCGTGTCCGACCTGAACGTCCGGAAGATTATCAGCTTGATGATTTCGGCGATAACCAGCTCTTTCATCGTGTACTTGGTTTCTCCCTCGAATACCCAAAACGCTTTGTTGTTCAGCGTTATGGTTACCTTAAAAATTTTTTCATACTCAAATACTAAAAAATTAACGCCTGCAAAGGTAGCACTTCTTTCGGAATGTCAGGCGGTTCGGATATTTTTATATATCCCTTCGCAGGTGCCGCATATCGTGGCTTTGGCCAGCGCGACCTGTCCGTGCAGCAGGTACACGGCCGCCTTTTTGGGGGCGGCGAGGATGCAGAGGTAGGCGCACGACAGGTATTTGCCGATGCCCCGCAGGTTGCGGCGGGCGAACAGCATGCGCGCGCGCGACAGGTAGAATTCGCGTGTCGGGCTGCCCCGCCTCGCGGTCATGCCTTCCTTGTGGTAGACCACGGCGGCAGGTTCGTACCACAGGCGGTAGCCGGCTTTCCGGAGCTGTGCCGACCAGTCCAGCTCCTCGTAAAACAGGAAATAGACCTCGCTCATGGTGCCTGCGTCCTGCAACGCCCGCCGGCTCACCATCATGGCGGCTCCATGCAGCGAGGCGGTTTCGCGGGGGATGCGGAAGCGGGGGCTGTCTTGCTGCATAAAGCCTATGGCCGTGTTGCGCAGGGTGACGGGGCTCAGGGGGGTGAAGCCCGCGTATTGCAGGGTGTCCGGACGGGCGGCGAACTTCAGCATGGGCGACACGCCGCCGTTGCGTGGCGAATCGCTCTTTATGCGCCGCACCAGCGCATCCAATACCGGCTCTTTGATGAGGGTGTCGTTGTTGATGAAAAAGAGGTAATCGCCTGCGGCCGCTTTCAGTCCGGCATTGTTGCCGCCGGCAAAGCCGTTGTTGATGTTCCGTACCACTTTGACGGGGGGAAAGGAGACGGGGCTGCCTGATAAGGAACCGCCCGGCACGGGGTTGTCCCTGTATCGTTCCTGTATCTCTTCCGCCTCGGGCAGGCGCGAGCCGTTGTCCACAACGATGATTTCGTATCGCGGATAGGTTTCGCGGCTGCGGAAGGAGTCTATCATTTCGCAGGTGTCGCGCAGCCCGTTGTAGTTGACGGTGATGATGGAGACAAGCGCTTTCATGGTCTTTTTCTATTTCTTTTTCAGCCAGAACACAGCCCAGTTCCTGAAACTGACGTACTTTCCGAGCCGCAGGCGTCTGAAGCGGCAGGCGGTTTCCACTTTTTCGAGCAGCGACATCCGGTGTCCCGCCCAGATTACATCGTTCAGGGTGTAGGACAGGTATTTGCCGATAACCGCTTTCCATTCGGGGCGTTCCTCTCCGAGCGCGCGCATTTGGGCGCATACGGTGGCGTAACCCTCGATGTTGCGCATTCCGAAGCGGCCGGTCATAATGGAGCCGGAACGTATTCTTCGCTTGAAAAATCCCTCGGGAACGTAGCATACTCTTCGGGCGTTCAGATAAATCCGTATAGCGAACGCGTGGTCTTCGTGGATGATGCCGGGATGAAAGCACGTGAAGCAGTGCTCTAAAAACGAGCGATCGACCAGGCACAGGCAGACGGAAGTGAGGAACAAACGGTTGTCCAGCTCATAATCCAGCATCTCGATACCGGAATGCACGGATTCGTCTATTTTCCCTTTCCGGCCATAATGGGGAATGTTCCGGCTGTCTGCCGACTCCGCCAAAGGCTCCGCATCGAAGAATACGAAATCCAGCTCTTTCCTTCTGCACAAATCATGGCAGCGTTGAAGGGCTTGTGTATCCAGCATGTCGTCACTGTCCATAAAATATATGTATTTGCCGGTGGCGTGCAGCAGTCCCCGGTTGCGCGCGACGGATAATCCTTGGTTGGGCTGCGCGTACCACCGTATCCGCGCGTCGCGTTCCGCGTATTCTTCGATGATGCCGCGGCTTCCGTCGGTGGAGCCGTCGTCAATGAGGATTATCTCCAGCTCTTTCAGGGTCTGGTCGCAAATGCTGTCCAGCGCCTTGCGCAGGTAGGCGGCGGTGTTGTATATGGGGATGATGACGGAGACTTCGGGCATGGCGTTCTATTTTTTCATTCGTACGATGTGTTCATATACTTTCTTCATCTGTTCCCGCCAGGAGAGGTGGCGGATGGAATCTCTTATTTCCGGCGGCGTCACGGTCATGCTTTGGTAAAACTCTATCAGGGCGGGGATGCTGACGGGGCTGTCGTCGGCGGGGACTTTGAACGTGTAGGGCATGCGGTCGAAGTCGTCGTCCGTCTCGGAGTAGACGAAACCGAATCCGCGCGCTGCGTATTCCCTGTTTTTCAGCGTCTTGATGTTGTATATGCCGCTGCGATGCCGTGCCAGGCTGCCTACGGCGAAGTCCGCCCGGTTGAAAAGCGCGTCCAGCTCCTCGCCGTGCTTTGCCCCGTACAGGGTGACGAACGGTTGCAGGCGGTAGCGGCGGATGGGCGCCGCGATTTCTTCCGCTTCGCGCCTGCCGCTTGGTTTGCCTACCAGGTGGAAGCGGACTTTATATTCGGGATGGCCGCTGTAATACTCTCCCAGACCTCTCAGCAGGCGGTCGAAGCCGTGCCAGAAGTGGATTTCGGCAACTCCTATCAGGTTCAGCTCTCCGGCCGTGCCGTGCCGGGGGGAGCGCAGGGGGATGCGGTCGAAATCTATTCCGTTGGATATGCGGATGGTGGGGCGGCCGAATATGCGCTCGTCGTCGGAGAAGGTGACGATGAAATCGACGTACTTGCAGAAGGCGCGGCGGAACAGTTTGTCCGTATACAGTTGCGCTTTCTCCCTGACGGAAGCGTATTCGTGGTCGTAGGGGTATGTGGGTATCTCCAGCAGCACGCCGACGCCTTGCTTTTTCAGCGTCCTCACGAAGTGTATGGTGAAGGGGTTGGCGTTGTGGTAGGAACGGATATAGACGCACCGGATGTCTTCCCGGCGGACGTATCGCAGGATGGGGGCGAACGACAGCCGCTTTTTGAGCTTGGCGGGTATTCCCTTGCCCAAATCGGCGAGCACTTCTTCGTCTGTCATCCACTTACGGCTGCCGTCGCCGGCAACCTCGTAGCGGCAGACGCGGACATCCGCCCCGCATTGCCTGAGGGCGTCCGCCTGGTAGCCGATTTTCTTGCTGATACCGTTGTACTCTTGGAATCCGTAGAAGACGAGGAAAAGGATTTTCATGGGGCGGCGGTTATTTGAATAGGGAACGATATACTTGAATCAGCTCGTCGGCCGTCTTTTCCCACGAGAATTGCCGGGCGCGCAGCAGTCCGTATTCCCGCTGCCGCCGGTAGAGCGTGTCCTCGTTTTCGAGACGCAGCACCGCGCGGGCTATCTCTTCCGGCCGGCAGGGGTCTATGGCCAGTATGCCGGGGCCGCCCACTTCGGGCATGGAAGAGGTGTTTCCCGTAATGACGGGAGTGCCGCAGGCCATGGCTTCCACCAGCGGGATGCCGAAACTCTCGCGCAGCGAGGGGTAGAGGAAGGCGAACGCGGCGTTATACAGCGTGGCGAGGTCGGCGTTGCGGATGTAGCCCGGATAGTAGAGGTGCTGTTTCAGGGCGTTGCCGATGCCTTCCTGCTGAAGCAGGCTGTCTATGCGGCTTTCTGTGAGGTCGGCGATGAGCAGCGGACGCTTTACGGACGACTGTTCCAGATAGAGGCGGTAGGCTTTCAGCACCCGCGCGGCGTTCTTCTTGGGGTCTGTGTTGCCCAGGAAGAACAGGAAGTCTTTTTGGGGGATATAGCGGTTTACTACCTGCATGTCTATGTCGTCCATCGGGCGGAAATGCTTGTTGCAGCCGTTGTAGATGGTCGTGATGCGGTCTGCGGGGATGTTCAGGGCTTCGCGGATGCGGTTGCGCTCAAAGTGCGAGACGGTGATGATTTTCCGGCATTTCTTCAGAATCCGGGGCACGGTGAGGCGGCGGTAGTGCCACCCCATTTCCTGATAGAGCGAGGGGCTGCGGTGCAGGCGGGGCTCCAGATAGATGATGTCGTGAAGTGTCAGCACCAGCGGAACCGGACAGCATAGCGGGGCTGTATTGGACGTGCAGTGCAGCAGGTCGGCGCCCAGGCGTTTCACCGCCAGCGGCAGGGCTGTCTGCTCCCAAAGCGGGTAGGTGGGGCACGCCACTTCCACGATGGAGAGGTTGGCGGACTCTTCCAGGCAACGGTCGGCGCCCGGAGCGACGATGATGTAATATTCGTTGCCGTCGTTCCGCTTCTGCAATTCGCGGATGGTTTCCAGCGCTACGAAATCCATGCCGTGCTTGTCGGGACGGAAAATCCGTTGGGCTTCTATGGCTATCTTCATGTTGTGCGCTCCTTATCTCTTTTTATGGAAGAACCGTTTGATATGGCTGAATACGGCTGTGAACATAAGCACCGGGAGCGCCCAGATGGCCTTGCGGAGACGGCGGCTGGCCTCTCCTTCGGGCAGCGCCATGAGGAAAGCGAGGATAAGCGCGGCAAACAGCACGTACCACTTGGGAGCCAGCGTCCAGTCCAGCAGGGTGACGCCCGCGGTGCACAGCAGCACCAGCGCGATAAGCAGGAAACGGGAAGGCATCAGCCACTGGAACAGTTTGAGGGCGTAGTCCCATTCGCCTTTTAGCAGCACCAGCGGGAGATACCTCAGCGCGAAGAATGTGCTGGTGTACTGCGCGCGTATCCAACTGATGCGCTGTGTCTGGTAGCCGTCGGCGTTGTCCTCTTTCTTGCTGTAACACACCACTTCCGCCAGGTATTCGGTGTAGATGTTCTGCTCCAGCAGGGCGGTTTCCATCGCCTTGCTTATGTCGGAGCCTTTCAACTTGGGAGCGCGTTCGTGGAACATGGCGAAATCGAACGCCATGGCCGAACCGATGAGAGCCGAGGAAAAGCCCATGCGGGTGTGCGCCAGACGGAAAAGATTGTTGTTGATTTCCTCGCTGGTGGCATTGAGGACGGCGATGCTGGTGTTCAGGTTCTCCGCCATGCGGTGCGCCTGGATGGAGTCGCAGCCGGAGTAGTAGGCGTCGTTGAACAGGCTGAGGGCGTTCGGCACGATGTGGTTGTCGGAATTGAAGAGCACAATCATGTCGTATTCGTCGGGAGCATAGCGTTCCATCACTTGCTGGATGGCGTAGACCTTGGTGCAGTACTCCTTGTCGGGCACTACGATGTTTACGGGCATTTGCAGCAGGGTGATAAGGTCTTCTTCGGGCAGTTGGGTGGCCGCTACGGCCACGTCGTACTTGTCGCGCGGGTATTGCTGGGTGTCCAGAAAGCGGTTGATGGATTCAATCACCTCTTTCCCGTTGCGCAACACCGTGAAAAGCACCAGGAAACGGTGCTGTACGGCTGCCGCCGGATAGGGGTTCCTGTACTTTCCGAGCGAGAAGAGCGCGCAAAGAAGCAAGTAGGCCACCGGAATGGCCAGCAGCAGGAACAGGACGGAATCTGTCATTTGTAACGCGTTGTTGTTCTCATCCATCCACCAGTCTATACTGAATATGTTAAAAATATCGGACATCATAGCGTCGAATCTTTTTTAGTTGCGGTTAATAATGCTTGTTGTTTTTCAATCGTCAGACGTTCGTCTATATATTTCCCGTTCATCAGTATGCCCAGGAACATAATCATCATGATACCGGTGGGGAACTGGGTGAAAAACGCGTTCCCGTATGCGCTGAGCATCATGCCGAATACGCCGCAGGCAAGCGCGGTGAGCAGGTGGCGCAGCTCGTCGTTCCTCACCTTGAACATGATGTAGTAGCATCCCCACAGCAGGCTGCCCGCGTAAATCAGCAGGTAGAGGATGATGCCTACGATGCCCGTTTCCGTCCATATCTTGACGTAGGTGGAGTCGTTGGGGATGGTGGTGGTCAGTCTGTTGCCGAATCTCCGGGCTTCCACGCCGCCCAGGCCGAGACCTTCGCCGAAGGGCTTGTCCCTGAGGTATTCCGCCAGCTTTTGCCTGTTTTGTTTTCTTACCAGATAGGACGCGTCTTTATTCGGACGGAACGCCGTGCGCATACGCCGTATCATGTAGTTGCTCTCGCCCGCGTATGTAAACGCGAAGAAGACGTAGATGCATATTCCCCCCACCGTGGCGGCGCTCATCAGCCTGATGTTTTTACTGATAAGCGCGAAGAGCAGCAGGCCGCCCAGAGGCACCACGATGGCTCCCCGGGTGCCCGTAGTGAACATGGAGTACAGTGAAAGCGCGGAGACGCAGAGGTAATATGTTTTCAGGCCGGGTTTCTTGCTGAACAGGCCGGTGATGCCGAACAGTACGCAGGTGAATCCCATGTTGGAACCGTAATTGCCCGCATCGGTGAAAATAGAGAAATAGCGGGTGATTTGGGGCAGCAGGTGCGTCTTGTACATGCCGCTTTCCATCAGGGCATCGTACTCGATGGCGTCGAACCCGATGAATTTCTGCCAGAAGCCTTTCAGTATGGCGATGAGCGTCAGTAGGGAGAACAGGAACATCAGCCGGCCGATTTGCTTGTAGGACGTTGCCAGCAGCACCGTGATTAAGGAGACGAGGAACGTGTTGTAAATGAATCCTCTGGAATAAATCCACGCTTCCAGGGACGCGGTGGGGTTGACGACTTCCATCAGGCTGTATACCGCCAGCGCCGCGCCCCCTATGGTGAGGATGTTGGCGGCCTGCTTCCAGGGGAAACGGTAGCGCAGCGCGGTCTGGATGATGATGATAAGCAGCACGCTCCACCAGATGACGTCCGACAGTACGCTGAGCCCGTCCTGCCGGCTGTAACGGGCCAGCGGGGTGAAGAAGTAATTGAAGATGAACAGCAGGAAGATGAAGCGTTCCGGCTTGCGGAGATGCAGAATCAGGATGCATAAGAGGGCGGGCAGCACGGCCACCAGTGCCGCTATCGCCAGATTTTGCCGCAGGGTGGCCGCCACGATGCAGCCTAACCCGATGCAGAGTATGGCAAAGGTGAGGGTGGGAGATGATATGTAACTTCGCTTGATGCTCATTTTACGGCGGCTTTTTTGGCGGTCAGTCCCAGTTGCGACAATCGGCTGACGAAGCTGTGGAGTGGTGTCTTGGGCGGTAATTCGCCGGTGAATGATTCCACGACTTCACGGTCGGCATTGTTGAGGTAAAGCGATAACGGGGTGTCACCCAGCATTTCTTTGATGGATTTCAGGTTGATGTCGTCGTTCTTACCCCACAAACGGCAGGCATTGGCTATGAGCAGGTTGAAATCGGCCTGTTTCAGCACGGCCAGAGGCAGGCTGGAGCTGCTTACGGACGGGTATTCCACGAGGATGATATCGGGTATCTGCTCGGCGGAGTTCAACTCCCAGAAGTCGGATAGCCGCTGCGCCCGGATGTATTTCTTGTCGTTGGTTTCAAAATCGACGCCGTGCCTTACGATACGGGTGCGGAGCCCCTCGGACGCCCAATGGTCGGCAAAGTATTTGGCCAGGAAGCTCTTGCCTTCCCGTTCTTCCATGCTGAGCAGGTTGATGACAGTGGGACGGCCTGTTGCCAGGTATTTGTTGAGCCGGTGGCAGGAGTAGGCGGCGGCACGGCGGTTGCATACTTTCAGGAATCCCCGGAATTTCAGGTTGCTGATGCCGTTGAACGCGGCGATGACGGGCAGGCCGCTAAGGCGGTGGCTGCGTTCGGCGTCACGGAGCGTACGGTCTATTAGCTCGATGATGAGGAAGTAGAAAGTGATGAATATCAAACTGCCTATCAGGGCTGCCACGATGTAGAGCATGCGCTTGCGCCCGTTGTCGGTGAGCGGGAACTCGGGCGGGGCGATGATTTGCAGGTTGGCGGTGGTCATTTTGATGTTTTGCAGGCGGAGCCGCGCTTCGGACAGGCCGCGGAGCTGTTCGCGGTAGGTATCTTCGGCTATGCCGATGGCGCGCTCCTTGCGGTTGACCTGCGTGCCCACGGGGGCGAATTCCCGGTATTGGTTCAGGATGTCGTTCCGGCGCTCGCGAAGGACTTTCAGCTCGGCCTGCGCCTTGGCCTCGTTGATGCACGCCACCAGCCATTCCGTTACCATATTATCGATGCCGACCCCTTCTTTGGTGAAATTGTATTCGTTGAGGTTGTCGGAAATATGGTTGATTCTGTCTTCGGAGTTCCGTAAATCGGTTTTGTTTTGCTGCAACTGCCTGTTGTCTTTCAGCTCCGTGTCCGTCGAGAAGATTTCCTGCTCCAGAATGTTCTGGTTCAGTTCCGTTACTTTCTCAAGCTCTTTGAGCAGCTTGGTGTTGTCGCGGATTATCTTGGCGCGGATGTCCATTTTGTCTTCCAGCATCCGGCGGAGCGCCACAGCGCTCTGGTAGGTGCGCCGGGCGAGTTCCTCGCGGTCGTCCAGGTTGTATTTGGTGATGGCCAGCTCCTTGCTCTGGTTGTCGTAGTTGATTACCGAATGTTCTACGTTATAGCGCATCAGGTTGTCTTCTTCTTTGTTGAGGTTGATTTTGGCGAGCCTCACTTGCTCCTCAAAGTAAGCGATGGCGCTGTTGGTGGCGCTGAAACGGAGTATTTCGTATGCCTTGATAAGCTCGTCCTCTAAAATCCGGATGGTGTTTTGGGTGATGCCCGGGTCGGGACTTGTGTAGGTGAAGCTTATCAGGTCGCTCGTGCCCAGACGCTTTACGATGATTTGGTCGAGCGCCTCGAAGCCGTAAAACTCCGTGGGACGGCTGAACATGGAATATACGAAGTTCGCGGCGCTTTCCTGACGGTATTTTTGCAGGTTCCCGACGGTCTTCTCCAACGAGGAACGGTCTACCAAAGCCAGCACTTCTTTGGGAGTTCTTTGCAGGAGTTGGCGGTAGTGCTTTGCCTGGATGTACATATTGTCTTGCCACTCCTCGCCATACACAAGGTTGGTGGCCAGCAGGCGGAGCGAGACTTGCTCCAGGGTGCTTTTGGACTTGGCGATGTTGATGAGATTGTCGAACGTACTGCTGATGTTCTCGACCTTGCTGCCGTCGATGTTGGTGACGTTGGTGACGCCGGCGTAGATATTGCTGTTTACAGTATAGCTGAATGGCAGGAACTGGGTGAAGTACGCCACCAGCACGGTGACGATGAATCCGCCCCACAACAGCCAGTAACGGATGCGGTAAAAGAATTGGGCTATAAACTGTACTATATCCATAAGACTTTATTTCCCTTTGATTATTTTTACGTTGGTCAGCATCTCGAGTAAAATGATGGCGTTATGCAGCGAGACGCGCGCCTCGGCATAGGAAGTCACCGCCCCGGAACGGCGCGCGCGCTCCAGTGACAGCGAGATGATGTCTATTTTGCCTTGTATGAAATTGTTCTCCGAGATTTTCATCTGGGCGTTGTAGAGGGCGGCATTCTCCGCTTTGGCTTTGATGGTTGCCAGTTGCGCCGTCACATTGTTATAGGCTTCCAGCACTTTGAGCCGCCGTTCTTCCATCACTTCTTCCTGCGTGTATTGGAGTTGCTCGATGTTGTAACGATAGTTTTTCAGCCGGAGCGGGCGGTTGAACAAATCGCCGAGGCCTACGCTGAAGCTGGCGCCTACGTTGAAGGTGTGGCGGGAGCTGGCTGTGGTGGACTGATACCAGTCGGTGAAGGAGTCGCTGTTGTCGTTCAGCACGTTGTAACGCCCGTAGGCGTAGTTCCCGTTCAGCCGGAAGTAGTTCCACCAGTTCCTTTTTTCTATGCGGTACTGGTTCTTTACCTGCTCTACCTGGGACTGCGCCCGTTTTACGGTGGCGTTTTCTATCACGGCATCCATGAATACGGAAAGGGGCGGCAGCTCGAAGCCTTCTATGTAGTGCCGCGTCTCCGGCAGGTTGTCTCCCGAGATGCTCTTTTCCAGAATGGCGTCGCTCTCTTTCAACGCTTCCAGGATTTTGATTCGCTCTTCACGCGTCATGTCTTTCTGGGCGCCGGCAGGCAGGGGTGACAGGAACAGAATAAGTGTAACTGCACAGAGATATAATAAGGTATATGTACGGGCTTTTATCATTCGTCTGTCTTGTTTTTGGTTTTAATGATTACACGTTTTCTTTCTGTACAAAAGCGGTGAACGTCCTGAGAAGTATCTTCATGTCCAGCAGGAAACTGAATTCCTGCGCGTATTTGATGTCGAGCTGCTTCCGTTCTTCCGCCGACATCTTGCCGGCTCCGCCGCGTTTCTCCACTTGCCAAAGCCCGGTCAGTCCGGAAGGCGCCATGAAGCGGTCTATGTACGCGTCGCTGGTCAGCAGCTCGGCTTCGTAGAGCGGGAGAGGGCGGTTGCCTACGATGCTCATGTCGCCCTTTAGAACGTTGAATAGCTGTGGAAGCTCGTCGATGCTGTATTTGCGGATGAAACGGCCGATGCGTGTGACGCGCGGGTCGTTCTCTATCTTGACAAACGGGCTTTCTTTGGATTGGGCTTTTTGTTTCAAAAAATCTTTCTCCGGTATGATGAAATCGTCCGAAATCAGCAGGCCGGCTTCTTCGTCGGGGGAGCCTGTAAGCTCGTCGAAACGGATGTCGGGAGTGCAGTCCGCTATTTCTTCTTCCAGCTTGTACTGGTTGAGGGCGTTGAGCTCTTTCAGCCGTTTGTCCGCATCGGTGTACATGGAACGGAATTTCAGGAAGTTGAATATCCGGTAATTACTGCCTACACGTTGCGACTTGTAAATGACCTTGCCTTTGCTCTCGAGACGGATGGCGACGGCTGTGCCGATGAGCAGCGGAGAAAGGAGTACCAATGCGCATGCGGCGAATAATACGTCGAACGCGCGTTTCCATGCGGGCAGGTGAAACGTGTTGAGCATCTTCCGGTGGGTACGGCTGAATTCCTGCATTTTATGCTTTTGGCGTATCTGCAGGAACCGGGTCATGCTGCGGATGCTCTCTGCGTCGGCCTGCGGCGGCAGTGTGTTGCTGACGCCTGCCAGCAGATAGGCCTTGCGCTCTTCTGCCTGTAATCCTTCGGTGATAAGGGTGATGTAGACGCGTGGAAATCTCCTGTGAAGGCAGGCGATGTCGAGGCAGTCCTTTCCGGGGTCGGTTTGCTCGTAAAGGATGGATGTGTTATACCGTTCGCGGATGCCGTCTATGATGACGGCCGCTTTATCGGCGCAGGAAACAGTAACGAACATGCCATCCGTAACCTTGCTCAGATGGTCGATGGCGGTTTGGCCGTTTCCTATGTAGATATAATATAACATATCTTCCTTGCTGCTTTTTTAGATGTATTTCTTGATGCGTGCCCTGAGTTCCAGCGGGTTGAATGGCTTGAGTATGTAATCCGCCGCCCCGGCTTCGAGCAACTGGATGCGCTCGACGGTGCTTTCCTCACTGGAGAGCATCACTACGGGGATGTGCCTGAACAGCTCGTTTCCTTTCAGATAGTACAGGAATTCGTTGCCACGCATATGGGGCATGTGGATGTCGGAGATGATAAGGTCGGGAATATTGCCTTCGTTAAGCCACTCAAGGGCCTTTAAGGGGTTTTCAAAATATTCCAGGTCGTATTCTGTCCCTAAATAGATCTTGAGTACGCGGCCTATGGTGGCTTTGTCATCAACCAATAAGATTTTTTTCATTGCTCTGTTTATTATAGCGCTGTTGCTTTGTTTGTTTACTATGCAGTAACAAAAGTAACTATTATTTTTTATTAAACTCGTCCGATTGCTAATAACAATGAAGACTTGTTAACCTACTTTAACGACAAAGTGAGAAAAAACGTGAGAATGTGTATATCGGTGTACTTTAGTCTTTATTGAGCGGAGTCAGATTTTCAATAGGATATACGTCTTGGTTGTGCGACCGGTACCAGTCGTTGTCTTGTTGTCCGCCGGTGGTAATCCACGACCGGAACTTATCGTATACCATCGTGACTTTCTTGTTCTCCGCAGGCCATGCGAACTCTTGGGGAATCACGACCGCCCAGGCAAGGTTCTCTTGGCTGAGATAGTACCTGTTTTCGGCGGCGGATGAGCCGTCGTTACCGCTGTTGAAGTAATGAGTACCGCCCAAGTCGGTCGGAGCGAAGCCCGCTATGTGCACTTCCGTACGCTTTCCTTTGGCTGTGGCGGGAGCTGTGATGGCAAAGATATCGATGTGGTTGATATTCAGGTCTTCCGGCTTCACGTTGGCAGAGGCGGGAATTTCCATGATAATGTTGTATTCCTTGGTGTCCTTTTTGAACGGGCCGCCGACAATGGTGTTGATGCGCTTCTCCGTGTCGGTGTATCGGCCGCCCCACAATTCGGTGCGCGCGTCACCGAAGAGGATATAGGTGGGGATGCTTTGCCGCTCCTCGAATGATACGTCCTCACCGCCGATTCTGAATTTATCGGGCTTCATATTTCGGGGGAATTTGGTGAAGCGGATGCCTGCTCCCAATGTCTTGGTGGCGCCTGTCGCGCGTAATTCGAGGGTCATTCTGAGGCGGGTCACGATGCCGTTTTTGTCTACTTGCAGCTCTTTTCTGGACATTACGATTACGAGGTCGTTCATGTCAAAGTCACCGTATACAGGCCAGTTGTCCTCGAAGGCGAAAGTGTATACGTCGCTGTCTTCGATTTCGATGGGGAAGTCGGGGTTTTTCTCTTCTTCGCCTTTGTTGCCTTCGTCGTAGATGCCGCCGCAAGTCTCGATGGTGTATTTGGATTCGTCATAACCGGTATTGACGCTTTCGTTCTTTTTAAACGGGCGATACCGGTCGGGGCCTTCTATCTTTCCTTCTATGACCAGATTGTTGCTTAACAATTGGACGGTAGTGGGTTGCTCGAATTTAATTGTTCCGGCCTTAATCATCGACTTGTCGTCGTTGGTGACGTTCACCGCCCGGAAAATGACGTCGCCGCGTTTTACTCTGAACTCTTTGGCTTTAATCATGGAGCCGTCTGTCAGCGTGAACCTGGCATTGCTCAGGGTTTCTATTTCGGGTACGGGCAGCCATTCGGTGTCGGTTTCGTCGGCACGGCCGGCAGTGATGGAGCCTTTGTTTAATGTCACGTTTCTGAACTTGAATTCCTTTTTGACGATGACGGTGCAACTGTTGTATAGAACATCGGATGACGAGTTCGTGAATTTGGATGTTTCGATGAAACCGTCGTTGTAGACGGACAGGCCGCCTTCTATTTCATGACCGCTGATGCGGGCTTCATAGTGGTTGACGATGGCGGTTGCGGTGGAGTTGTTGGTTTCTATTTCACCGTCCGCTTCGTCGAAGCTGATATTGCCGTAGTTGAATAGCTGACTGCCGTTGAGGTCTATATCGGTGGCGCTGGTTAAATCCGCCTTGTTCAGTATCCGGGCATTTACGAAGTTGAATTCATGGGCGCTTAATGTGCCGTGATTGATGACGTTGCTGCCGTTGATAGTGATTTCATCGTCTGCTTCGATGTTCCCCGCGTTAAATAATTCCGGGCGGTTTCCGAGATTCATGCTCAGCTCCTTGCCGACCTTGATGCTTCCGAAATTCTTGGTGGGGCATCCTAATTTGAGAGAGGTACATTCGAGGCTGCCGCCGCTTTGCAGGGTGAGGGTATTGTTGTTGCCGACGGTAAGGGCGTTGGCGATGATTTTACCGCCGTTCATTACATATATATCGAGGTTTGAATGATTATCGCTTAGTTTCCAAACACCTTGTACGAATACGGTTGCCCTGCCTCTGTTTGTTCTTAGCTGCACAAGGTAGGGAGAGGCTGAAGTGTATTCCTTTCCTATAATATACTCGGCGCCGTCGGCCAGTACGCCTTCATCCCAAGGATTGTCGGAGATATAGCCGTCCGATGTGCCCGGGACGGCGGGGATGACTTCCGTTTCCTTATATTCCTTATCGGCGATTTCCGTTATGCCGGCTGCCCGGGCTGCTTCGGCTGCCGGGTTGGAATTGGATGTAACTCTGCTTGCCGCTCTTGTTTTTGTACCGGTTGAAACGCTGTATAACTTACACTCCAATGCTCCGCCGTTTTCGGGAATGTCGTATTCGTAGACTTCCTTGCGCTGCTTTGGGTCGGTCTGACGGATGAACAGTCTCGCGGTTGCTTTGGAGACGTTGATTTCCGCGTTGTAGTTTCCGTCCTTATCGGCGGTACCCACTGCGATAGGCGCGGCGCTTACATCGGATATCGGGTTGGCGGTGAATACTTCGATAAGGTACTTGTATCGACCGTCAAACTCGTCGTTTACTTCGACGTTCAGATTTACGGTGTTAATCATAGACCAGTTAAAACCGTCAGGGGCGGCGAAATCTTCTCCTAACGGATTTTCTTTCGGTTCCGTCTGAATCCCCCTTTCAGGATCGTACACATCGTCCGTGCAACCGGCAAACGCCAAAGTTCCGGCTATGGCTGCCATAACTGAAAAACGGTAGAATAATTTCATAAGCCAATCTATAAAAATTTCTGATGTTTTGTTTGCTTCTTGAATAAAATAATCAACTTTCAGCTCGTTTACGCCGCAAAAATAGTCATATTATTCGGATTATTAGTTGTAAATATTGTCTTTTTTGATAAAATAGGGTGGATATTTTGTTGAATCCGGCCATTTGCCGGTCTTGAAAACTTGTAAATACTATCCAGGGCGGGTGAGGGAAAAAGTCAGAAGGGGGGAAGAAAAAAAGAGGAAATTACTCTTTTGTAATTTCCCCTGCTAAATCCGAATTCATCCGGTGACGAATTTCTGTCTGGTCCAGCCCGTGTCCGAGCAGGAACATGAGCTTTGTAACGGCGCACTCGGGCGTACTGTCGTAGCCGCTGATAACGCCGGCTTGAAGAAGATGCAGGCCGGTTTCGTAACGCCCCATCTCTACGCCGCCGCTTTGGCACTGGGTGATGTTGACGATGACGATGCCGCGCTCTGTGGCATCCTTTAGTTGCCGGATGAACCACTCCTTTTGGGGAGCGTTGCCGGAACCGAATGTTTTGAGAACCACCGCTTTCAACCCCGGAACGTGCAGTACGGAATTGATGATGCTTTCCTGAATGCCTGGAAACAGGGTGAGGACTACGACGTTGGTGTCGAAGAGATAATGCGGTTTCATCGGCCGTGCAGGGTCGGGGCGACGGATGCTGTGCTCGTTGTAGCGGATATGGATGCCTGCTTTTGCCAGGGCGGGATAGTTGAAGGAGCGGAAAGCGTTGAAATTTTCGGCATTGATTTTGGTTGTCCGGTTGCCCCGCATCAGTTCGTTCTCAAAGAAGATGCATACTTCGGGAACGATGGCTGTGCCGTCGGGATGCTTGGCGGCGGCTATTTCGATGGAAGTAATCAGGTTTTCCTTTCCGTCCGTGCGCAAGGTTCCGATAGGCAGCTGCGAACCGGTAAGGATAACCGGCTTCGCGAGGTTTTCGAGCATGAAGCTGAGCGCCGATGCCGTATACGCCATCGTGTCGGTGCCGTGCAGGATGACAAAGCCGTCAAAGTTATCGTAGTTATCATTTATGATTTCGACAATCTTGGCCCACAGAGAAGGTTCCATATCAGAGGAGTCGATGGGTGGGTCGAACTGATAGGACGAGATGCGGTAGTTGAAGCGTTTCAATTCGGGGACATGCTTGAGCAGGTGGTCGAAATTGAAATTTTCCAGTGCGCCGGTTTCCGGGTTTTCTATCATTCCGATAGTTCCGCCTGTGTAAATTAAGAGAACGGAAGGGTAATCTGCTTTCATAAATATCTCGTTTTTCTTCTTTTTCGGGCACAAAGATAGGAAAAAAAGTGATAAGGTGGTAATGATAAAGTAATAACCCTTTTATCATCCTTGCTCCAAGTCCTCTTTCAGGTGCGCGACGGCTTTTCCGGCATCTCCTTTATATTCGTTGAGCAGAGTGACGAAGCGGCTTCCGATGATGGCTCCGGACGAATGGGAGCAGGCGGCATCGAACGTCTGTTTATTGCTGATGCCGAAACCTACCATACGCGGATTGCGCAGGTTCATGTCCTGAATCTTCTTGAAGTAGGCTTGTTTCCGGGTGTCGAAATCCTTTTGCGCGCCGGTGGTGGCTGCCGACGACACCATATAAATGAATCCGTCGGTGTGGGCATCTATCTCGCGGACGCGCTTTTCGCTGGTTTCGGGGGTGATGAGCATGATGATGCGGATGTCGTACTTTTGCGCGACGGCCTTATAGTTTGCCTCGTATTCCCTGAAGGGCAGGTCGGGGATGATGACGCCGTCGATGCCACATTCCGTACATTTCCGGCAGAAGGCTTCAAAGCCGAAGTGCAGGATAGGATTGAGATATCCCATCAATATCAGCGGTATGCGGACATCGCGGCGGATGTCACGCAGCTGGTCAAAGAGGATGCGGAGAGACATTCCGTTGCGCAGGGCGCGGGTGGCGGCATCCTGAATGACGATGCCGTCCGCCATGGGGTCGCTGAAGGGGATGCCGATTTCTATCATATCCACTCCGTTCTTTTCGAGCGTGCGGATAACATCGGCTGTGCCGTCGAGTGTGGGGCAGCCGGCACAAAAGTAGATAGACAGCAGGTTTTTGGGGCTGTTCTGGAAAAGTTGGTTGATACGGTTCATAGTGAGTTCGTTATTATGGATTTATTGTTGTCTGTTACGTTATCGGCGGGTAGCGGTGCTACTTGCCGGCAGGTTCGCCGCCTCTTATTTCCTGAAGGAATTTCCCGATGCGTTCCACGTCTTTTTTGCCCGGAGCCGTTTCGAAGCGGCTGTTGATGTCGATGCCGGCCAGTTTGGGGTGATGGAACTCCCTGATTGCTTTGACGCTGTAAGGGTTGATGCCGCCGCTGAGCAGAAAGGGTGTCATTCCGGTGTATCGAAGCAGCAGGTTCCAGTCGAACTGATTGCCGGAACCGCCATACTGTGGCGTTTTGGTGTCAAACAGGTAATAGTCGCATAATCCCTTGTAGGCGGAGACGGCCGCCAAATCCTTGGGGTGCGCGATGGAGAAAGCCTTGATGAGATGCAGGCCGTTGTTGCATAAAGAACGGCAGTACTCGGGCGATTCGTTGCCGTGGAGCTGGATATAATCCAGCGCAAAACGGTCGGTGTACATCAGGATGTCGTCCTTGTTTTCGTTTACGAAGACGCCGACACGCTTTGCGTGCACAGGCAGGTATGCCGGCATTTCGCACAGGCAACGGGGAGACTTGGGGTAGAAGATGAAACCTATCATATCTACGTCCAGTTGCTCTACATTGCGGATGTTTTCCGCTTCGGTCATACCACATACTTTGATAATAAGAGAAGCCATGGGAGTTACTGTTTACTATATTTATGATTCATTATTCATTGCTCACAAAGATTTCTGTGCTTCGGTTTCCTCGATGCCTTGTATGAAGCCTTTCAGCGCGTCTCCCGGCTGTGGGGTTTTCATAAAGGTTTCTCCGATAAGGAAGCCTCGGAAACCGGCGGTGCGCAGGCGGCAGATGGTTTCGGGGTGCGAAATACCGCTTTCCGAAACAAGTAGCGGCAGGTTTCGGGGGTTATCGGAAGAGTCTTGGGCGTCGGGAATGTTACGGACGCCGGCTATCGTCTGCCGGAGTTGTCCGGCTATGCGGAACGAGTTCTCCACATCGGTGACGAATGTGCCGAGGTTGCGGTTGTTGACGCCTACCATGTCCACATCCTTACTTATATAAGCAAGTTCGCGGGGGCTGTGGATTTCGAGCAGCACTTCCAGTCCCAGGGCGTGCGCCCGGGCGGTGAGGTCGGCGCATTCTTCCTGCGTCAGACAGGCGGCGATGAGCAATACGGCGTCCGCACCTGCGATACGTGCTTGCAGCAGTTGGTATTCGTCGATGATGAAGTCTTTTCTCAAGATAGGAATGTCGACCAGCGGACGTGCCGTACGGATGTCCCGCAACGAACCGCCGAAGAATTTCGCATCCGTAAGGATGGAGATGGCGGAAGCGCCTGCCGCCTCGTATGCGGTTGGTATTTCGTCGGCTTTGGCCGTCTCGTATATCCAACCCTTCGAGGGCGAGCGCCGCTTGAACTCGGCAATGATTCCCGCGGGCGAGGAAGCCAGCGCACGTTTCATGCTGCGGCGTGGGGCAGGGGAGTTTTCCATTAGGTCGCACACTTGCTCGCGCAACTGTTCGGGTGAAACAGCCTGTTTCTGCAATTCCACTTCAATTCGTTTGTGGTCTGTTATTTCAGATAGAATATCCATAGGAGGGGAGGGGTGAGTTATAAGTTATGAGTTATAAGTTATGAGTTATAAGTTATGAGTTATGGGTTGGGGGTGATATGGCGCTGTTTAAGTAAATGCGCATAATCGGTTAATCCTATCTGTTATTCAGAGCGAAGAATCTTCTCTCTTCTTGACATTCACATAAAGACTTGTATTCACAAAGGGAAGAGATGCTTCGCTTCGCTCTGAATGACAGTATAGCATAACTTGATTTTCAACCTTTACTTATTTCTATAAACTTTTTCAATGTCTTCAACGCCCGTCCGCTTTCCAGTGATTCGCGGGCTATGGCGATGCATTCTTCAATCTCCTTTTCCGGTTCCATGACCTGGATGGCAAAGGCGGCATTGACAATGACACATTGCGTCTGGGCAGCTTCCGCACGGTTGTTCAGGACATTGTCGAAGATGCGTGCCGCGTCTTCCTTACATGCTCCGCCGGAAAGCTCTTCGGGACGTACCGCGCTGAAACCGAGAGCTTGCGGACGATAGATACGCTCATAATTGCGTGTCATTACCTTGAATTCATCGGTCAGCGAGATTTCATCGTAATTGTCCAGGCTGTTGACGACGGCAAAGTCGATACCGAGCTTGTAGAAAACATTTGTGTAGAGACGCATCTGCGAGAGGTCTGCCACACCCAGTAGCTGATAAGCGGGTTTGCACGGATTCACCAGCGGGCCCAGCAGGTTGAACAGCGTGCGTACTCCCAACGCTTTGCGCACAGAACCGACGGTTTTCATTGCCGGATTGAACAGTTGGGCGTGCAGGTAGGCAATGTTGCATTCTTCCATGCTGCGCTTCAGAATGTCGGGATTATTGGTGAAGCGCACGCCATGCTGCTCTATTACGTTGCTTGCCCCGCTGACGGAAGTAGCGCCGTAATTGCCGTGCTTGGCCACTTTGTAACCCGCTCCCGCCACAATGAAGCAGGCGCAGGTGGAGATGTTGAACGTGTTCTTTCCGTCACCGCCCGTACCTACGATGTCAATGGGGCGATAGGGCGCGAAGTCTATCGGGACTCGTGTTTCCATAAGTGCTTCGCGAAAGCCTGTCAGTTCGTCTACTGTGATGCCGCGCATCTGAAAAACAGTGAGTAACGCTGCTATCTGCGCCTCGGGATACATCCCCCGGCTGATGTTGAGCAGAATTTGTCTGGACTCCTCTGCGGTGAGCTCTTCGTGATTGAAGAGGCGGGTTAATATTGTTTTCATCTGTTTAAGTCAGTGATTAAAAAGTTTATAGTTGATGTATGGCTAAGCATGAGTGCTGATATCAGTAATCGAATATGTTTCCGAGTAACGCTTTTTTGTTCTCGTGAGGCGTTTGCTTCACTCCCGTGAGATGCCTGCCCGGCTCTTGTGAGGTGCGCGGTCAGCTTCCATGAGGTGGGCGGTCGGCTCTCACGAAGTGCCTGCTCGGTTCTTACGAAGTGCTTGCTTGGCTTTCACGCAGTGTGCGCTTGCTTTTCACGCAATGTGCACCTGTGCTTATGAGGCCGCTTGTACCTTATGAGGTCTGCGCTGCATCCTCGTGAACTGTGTCATTTACCTTCATAAGCTGCGCCGTTTATTCCGTCCTTTCCGTCACCGTCCAGCCAATTTTTCATAATCTGCTTTCCGTCCGGCGTCAACACGGATTCCGGATGAAACTGAATGCCGTGAACGTCGTACTCCCGGTGTTTCAACGCCATAATCTGCCCTTCGGGACTGACGGCTGTAACGGCAAGCGTTGCAGGCAGTCCTTCCGTATCCACTACCCAAGAATGGTAGCGCCCCACAGGTATTTTCTCAGGCAGTCCCCGGAAAATGTAATCCGGTTCTGTCAGCCGTATATCGGTCTGTACGCCGTGAAACACCTTGCTGAGATTGACTAATCTCCCGCCGAATACCTGTCCGATAGCCTGCTCTCCCAGGCACACTCCCAATATCGGTTTCTTTCCGGAATAGGTACGTATGACATCCGGCAACAATCCCGCTTCTTCGGGCACACCGGGGCCGGGAGAAAGAAGTATCTTATCATATTTCTCCAGTTCGTCCATTTCGAATCGGTCGTTGCGCAACACATCCACCGTTGCTCCGAGCTCTTTTACCAGATGCGCAAGGTTGTAGGTGAAAGAGTCGTAATTGTCTATGATTACTATTTTCATTTCCATATCTTTCAAAATCTTCATCCTTTATTCTTCATACTTCATCCTCATTCTTCATTTCTTTCATTCTCTCCGCCATTACAATTGCCTTCTTCAATGCTCCCAGTTTGTTGTTCACCTCTTGCAGCTCGTATTCGTCATTGCTTTTGGCTACGATGCCGCCGCCTGCCTGAAACCACAGTACCCCGTTGCGGCTGACGAATGTGCGGATGGTGATGGCTTGATTCAGACTGCCGTTCAGACCGATGAACCCGATGCAACCGCCGTAGGCGCCACGATTATGCGGCTCCAGTTCGCTGATGAGTTGCATGGCGCGTACTTTCGGCGCACCGCTCAATGTTCCGGCGGGGAAGGTGTCGATGAACGTCTTGATAGGATCGGCTTCGCTGTTCAGCGTACCGCTGACGCGGCTCACGAGGTGAATGACGTGGCTGTAATATTGCATCTCCTTGTAGAAATCCACTTTCACGTCGTGGCAGTTGCGGCTGAGGTCGTTGCGGGCGAGGTCTACCAGCATCACGTGCTCCGCGTTTTCTTTCGGGTCGTCGTGCAGGTAACGGGCGTTTACGGCATCCTGCTCCGGGTCGCCGGTGCGCTTGGTAGTGCCGGCAATGGGGTCTATATAGGCATGGCGTCCTTCGATGCGGCAGTGCGTTTCGGGCGATGAGCCGAAGATACGGAAACCGCCGAAGTCAAAGTAAAACAGGTAGGGAGAGGGGTTGATGCTGCGCAGAGCGCGATAGAGCTTGAAATCGTCGCCTGTGAAACGTTGCTCGAAGCGGCGGGAGAGGACTATCTGGAAAACATCACCCCGCATGCAGTGGGCTATTCCTTGGCGGATGTTGGCTTTGTGCTCCTCGTCCGTCAGCGGAGAGGTCGTTTCGCCTACGGCACGGAAGTCGTAAACGGTATAATTGCGGTTGTGAATGGCTTTCCGCACTTTGTCCAGCTCGCTTTTCCCGCCGGGAGCCAGCATTTCCAGCAACAGCATCTCGTTCTTGAAGTCGTTGAAAACGATGAGATACTTGTATAATATGTATAGCATATCCGGCGCATCGTTGGTGGCTTCGCGGCTGTCCTTTACGGGGATGTTCTCGAAATAGCGTACGGCGTTGAAAGAAGTGTAGCCGTACAGCCCGCAATAGTCGCTGTACTCGCCTTCCACATGAAAGCGGTTGAGAAAGTCCCGCAGAGCATTCTCCGCACGGTACTCTCCGGTAACGGGATGTTCCTCGCGTGTGCCGTCGGGCAGGCGGAATACGGCGGTTCCGTGGTCTATGCTGACGCTTGCCACCGGACAAAGCCCGATGAAAGAACGGTTGTTTTCGCTGCCATGATAGTCGGAACTCTCCATGAGCGCGCTTTGAGGAAAGATGTCGCGCACTTTCAGATAAGTGCTTACGGGAGTATGCAGGTCGCCAAGCACTGTACGGCTGACCGTTTGATAATTATATTGTTTCATTGCTTCCTTTATTGAGTAAGTAGTAACAGTAAATAGTAGCAGTAAATAGTAGCAGTAAGTAGTAGCAGTAAGTTGTAACAGTCAGTTTATATCACAAACCCTCATAACTTATAACTCATAACTCATAACTTAAATACGTTTCCACATCCTTATCCCCCCGTCCCGAAACGGTCAGTACCACCACATCGTCGGGTTTGAAGTTCAGTTTCTCCAAGGCGCCGAGGGCGTGGGCGCTTTCCAATGCGGGGATGATGCCTTCGAGCTTTGTCAGTTCGTAAGCGGCGCGGATAGCCTCGTCGTCATTTACGGAGAGTACGATGGCGCGTTTCCGTGCGGCAAGGTTGGCGTGCATGGGACCTATGCCCGGATAATCCAGTCCGGCGGAGATGGAGTAAGGTTCCTCAATCTGCCCGTCCTCGTTCTGGATGACGTAGGTGCGCGCTCCATGAATGATGCCCAGTTTGCCGAGGGCGATGGTGGCGGCCGTCATGCCCGTTTCCACTCCTTTACCGCCGGCTTCGGCGAGAACTATCTGCGCGCGTTCGTCGTCGACATAGTGGTAAATGGTTCCGGCGGCATTGCTTCCGCCGCCTACGCAGGCTATGAGATAGTCCGGACAATCGCGCCCTTCCTTTTCCATGAGCTGCTTCTTAATCTCCTCGCTGATAACCGATTGCAGGCGTGCCACCATATCGGGATAGGGGTGAGGGCCTACGGTGGAGCCGATGATGTAATAGGTGTCGGCAGGGTGGCAGCACCAGTCGCGTATGGCCTCGTTGGTGGCGTCTTTCAAGGTCATGTTGCCGCTGGTTACGGGAACTACGGTTGCTCCCAGCATCTTCATTTTCTCTACGTTGATGTGCTGACGCTCCACATCAGTCTTGCCCATATATACGATGCATTCCATATTCATCAATGCGCAGACGGTGGCGGTGGCGACGCCGTGCTGTCCCGCTCCTGTCTCGGCGATGATGCGGTGCTTGCCCATGCGGCGCGCCAGCAAAATCTGGCCGATGGTATTGTTGATTTTGTGCGCGCCGGTGTGGTTCAGGTCTTCCCGTTTCAGATAAATCCTGCAACCGTACTTCTCCGATAGGCGTTTGGCCTGATACAGCGGAGAAGGACGCCCTACGTAGTCGCGCAGCAACTGGTCGTACTCCCGCTTGAAATCCTCACTTTGCAGAACGTCGAGATAGGTGTTCTGCAACTCCTCTACACATCTGTGGAGTATCTCGGGAACGTATGCCCCGCCGAATTCTCCGTAATAGCCTTCTTTGTCAACTAAGAAACTCGCCATATTATTGTCTTTTTTATTATTTATCATTTTACCATTGATTTGATAGGGGGGAGATGTACATCGCTTAAACGAAAAGAGCCCTGTCGCTTGGTGCGACAGGGCTCTTTTTATATCTATCATATATTACATATATACATACGAGCACTGCTCCCTTACGACTGCCGGAGTTGTAACGGGTGCCACCACCAATATGTATTTACGAACATTGTTTTCATTGTCTTTTTTTATTTTAACCGGGGCAAATATAAGCACATTGTTTTAATCGCCAAAATAAATCTTACTTTTTTTTCGTATAAGAACATTTTTCTTAAAATTTTGTTCTTTATAGCGGATAACAGCTATTATTTACTATTAAAAAGAAAGGAACAAACTATGAAGCGAAAACATTTGATTGCCGTAGGCGCGATTATTGCCATTGTCTTATTGCTATATTGGCTTTTTATAGCCGAAGACTTGAACGCCTGGCTCAATGTGAACTGATTTTTCGGTATTATCATGCAGGGTTGTTCAGATAAATAATGTATCTTCGCAAAAAATCAAAAACTCATGAAAGGATTAAGTTATTCATTCTTGCGCGCCGTGTGTGCGCTGGTAATAGGCCTGGTGTTGGTGATGTTTCCCGACCAGGCCGGTGATTATTTTGTGATAACGATCGGTGTCATTTTCCTTGTGCCTTCGCTCATCAGTATTATAGGATATTACGCTCAGAGTGCCGAGGTGCGCCGCCGTTTTCCTATCGAGGGGATAGGCAGCTTGCTGTTCGGATTGTGGCTGGTTATTATGCCGGGCTTTTTTGCCGATTTGCTGACGTTCGTGCTGGGCTTTATCCTTGTAATGGGCGGTGTGCAGCAGATAGCTTCGCTTTCGGCTGCCCGCAGATGGACACCTGTGCCGGGCGGATTCTACGTTGTTCCGGTACTGATATTGCTTGCCGGATTGATTGCCCTGTTCAATCCTACGGGAGTACGCTCTACGGCGTTTATTATTATCGGAATCACCAGTTTGGTTTATGCGGTTTCGGAACTGATAAACTGGTTCAAGTTCACTCGTCTCCGCCCTAAAGCACCGGTTACCGGCAGTAAGGCCGATGATGACGATATCGAAGATGCAAAAATTATAGAATAATGTACGGATTAAACACCGTGTTCTCCGTCATTCATTCAGAGCGCAGCGAAGAATCTTTTCCCTATCACAAAGGAGTGGATTCTTCGCTGCGCTCTGAATGAATGACGGAGAATATTATTCTTTTTTATAAAGGGCGAGGTTCTCTCTGAAAAAACCGTTTATCTCCTTGAAACTCGCTATGCCGAAACTGTTCACTGAATATTCTGCAAGTATTCCTCTATTTCTTTGGTTGTAACGTCTTTCAGCAATACAGTTTTATTCTTATCCAGTAGATACAGGGTTGGGATGGCTTTTAAGTCGTAAAGATTGTTTTGCTCGATTGTCTGTTTCTTGTCATAACCGTTAATCCATTCCACAGGAAAATCCGATAGATGTCTTTGCCATTCCGCCAAATCCGCATCGGGATAAATGGACAGAATTTTCATCCGGCTTTGTGCAGTGGCTTGGTGAATGGAAGGACTGTGTTTCAACGCTTCTATCGTTTCACCGCAAGCGTGGCAACCGGGATTATTGATAAATAACAATGTGTAAGGAGCTTTGATATTGTACAAGTTGCCCTGCTGGCCATTGGCGAGCGTATAGATAAAATCCAGCGCTTTTGTACCTACACGGTTTTTCTGCGCCAGTTCCCGCCGAGCTTTCGGACGAATTTTCTCTGTGTCATCCATGACGGAAGATTTCAGCATGGCATCCAGCACGGATATATACAATTCTTCATTACGCATCGGCGAGTTTGGATCGTATAGATATTTGTCCGCAAGGGAAGTCAGGTACATATAGCATTTTTTCTCTTTTTCAGCTTGTGCAAACAAGGTTTTCAAGGCTGTATCCCCTGTTGAAGCAGGTACCAGTCGCAGGATATCAATGAAGTTTACCCATGCTTGCTCCGTCACTTCGGGATGGTGTATGTAATTGGTGTCGGTGAAATTTACATTATCCCAGTAATGGCGCGCCAGATAATCGGCACGCAATTCCGGAGTATTCAGCATTGTGGGGATTGTGGGTAATGCGAAAGCGGTTATCGTATCTGTTACGACTACTTTCTCTTGTTTGTTACTTGCCTGTCCACTGCTGCATGCGCCGTTTGCACTCGATAGCAAAGAGAGTAATGCGCAAGCTGGTAATAGTTCTATAATCTTTTTGTATCTCATACGGTTTTTATTTAAAAGTAAAATTAGTGCTTTTATTCTTAAACGCCAAATATGTGTATTATGATTCTCGTTGCTTTGGACAGTAAATAATGGAAGTAAGAAGCCGCTTTCGCGCGCACGTATATATATAATGTACCTATTTTGTCGGTAGGTATAACACTTTTAAAAGTATATGCTCTACAACATCTTTACTAATCAGCCAGTTACAAAAAAGTTTCAAAAATATTAGGAAAAAGTGAAAGATATATTTGGTCGGTATATTAAAATCCTCTACTTTTGCATCCGCTTTCGAGAACGGGAGCAGCGTTTGATTGACATTCTGACAGAAACGGAGTAAGAACCCTTACTTTTTTTCTTCCTTAACCGGGTGGTTTCTTTCGAAACTTTTCCCTTTAAAAAGAAAAATGAAAAAAACTTCCGAAAACATTTGGAAGATATGAGATAAAGTTCTTACCTTTGCACCCGCTTTCAAAAAGGAAGCAGCGTTGATTGAAATACTTTTTTAAAGCCGGGCGGTAAAGACGACCTTTTCTCAGTTCTCCCTTTCGCAAGAGAGTTGTTTTGAATGAGAAAAGAATTTAAAAAAAAACTTCCGAAAATATTTGGAGTATATGCTTAAAAGTTTTTACCTTTGCATCCGCTTTTGAAAAGGAGCATTCTTCGAAAAGAAGCGATCTTTGAACAGATTTACATAAACAATACAAGTAGTACAAGAGCAAGTCTTTTCTTGGCAACAAGAGAGACTTGGGTAAAATAAAAAGAACCGTCAATACTTATTAAGATAGGTAATTGAGACTTTTTAAATTCGAGCGTCCTGAACAGAGCAACAACCATCCCTTGCGGGATGATTAACAATACTTTTACAATGAAGAGTTTGATCCTGGCTCAGGATGAACGCTAGCTACA